>Ga0209756_1000091_pt1 | contig 81013 bp, 90 predicted proteins | sample ETNvirenome_6_85_FD_184071 | JGI IMG/M metagenome (GOLD analysis project Ga0209756, IMG submission 184071) | Marine viral communities from the Pacific Ocean - ETNP_6_85 (SPAdes) (version 3) | ecosystem: Environmental > Aquatic > Marine > Oceanic | place: Pacific Ocean | collected 2013-06-19 | reverse complement strand
AATCTGAGCCATGATCAAACTCTTCAATTAAAAAGTTTTGTGTCTTTCGACAGCTCAATGAATTCTGAATTTATTTAATATCTTTCGATATTGAATTGACTGTGCTGCAATTCTTTTCTTAAGTAAAACCTAAGTAAGTTATTGCTGTTGGTCACTCAGTTTCAATTGAGACTCTAAATTTGTTTGCCTCACTACCTAAGTAGCTTGGCTGTTAGAACTCAATCTGTACGAGTGCCCACACAGATGATTGCTTTATATTGTTAAAGAACGTTGCGATTAAAGCGTTAAACTTTATCTCGCTAGGGCTGCGCATCTTACGCTTTCCTATTTTTTTGTCAACACTTAATTTTGTTAAACTTGAAAGTTTTTAAAACTAAGTTTACACGACTCACTAAGTGGTTTGCTTGCCTCGCTAAGCGTTGCCTGCTCTGCCGTCTCAGTGGGGTCGCATTATAGGGAGAAACGTTTTATACGCAAGCGTTTTATTGAATAAAATTGCATTTAATTTATACCCATAAGAACCCCACATTAAAAACACATGTTACCCACAAAAGCCTGTGGATAAGACTGCTTTTTTGCTTTTAAAACTAAACACTTTTGATTTGTTATGGTAAGTTGCCAGCACTTTTTCAACTCATGTACTTAGGTAGTATTCATGACAGATATAATAAATAGTATAAGTGCCTTACTTTGGGGCCAAGTTCTCGTCTACTTATTAATAGCAGCAGGTGTCTTTTTTACCATTCGGTTAGGCTTTATTCAATTTGTACAATTCCCCCATATGTTTAAAGTTATGTTTGGCTCACGTAAATGTGGTGGAGATGAGATTTCTTCTTTTCAGGCTTTTTGTACTTCTTTAGCGGCGCGTGTTGGAACAGGTAATATGGCCGGTGTTGCCGTGGCACTTTATTTAGGTGGCCCTGGGGCTATATTTTGGATGTGGCTGATTGCTTTAATAGGTATGGCAACTAGCTTTGCAGAAAGTACGTTAGCGCAAGCTTATAAAACTAAAGACGCTGATGGCAACTTTAGAGGTGGCCCTGCTTATTATATGGAGCGTGGTTTAGGCAAACGCTGGATGGGTGTGTTGTTTTCATTATGCTTAATTTTAGCCTTTGGCCTGGTATTTAATGCTGTACAGTCAAACTCTATTGCTGCCGCATTTGAAGTAGCGTTTGATGTACCTAAGTATATAGTAGGCATTGCACTTGTAATTGGCTCAGGCATTATTATTTTTGGTGGATTAAAAACAATATCACGTTTTGCCGAAATGGTTGTTCCATTTATGGCGCTTGCCTATTTGCTAGTTGCTATATATGTATGTGCGATTAACTTTACTGCCCTACCTGATGTTATTGTACTTATAATAAAAAGTGCTTTTGGTTTAGAGCAAGCAGGCGCCGGTGCAATTGGCTATGGTGTAACGCAAGCTATGATCCAAGGTATTAAGCGCGGTTTGTTTTCGAACGAAGCCGGTATGGGTAGCGCAGCCAATGCCGCAGCAACGGCAACACCTTATCCACCGCACCCAGCCTCGCAAGGGTATGTGCAAATGCTAGGTGTATTTATAGATACTATTGTGATCTGTACAGCCACTGCCTCATTAATCTTACTGTCCAATCAACTTGTACCTGAATCGGCTGTATTGGGAATAGAGTTAACGCAAGCTGCACTACAAGAGCACGTAGGTGACTGGGGTACTTACTTTATTGCCATTGCCATTTTGTTTTTTGCATTTACCTCTATTGTCGCGAATTATTCATATGCCGAAACAAACCTAATGTTTTTAGAGCACAACTCTACTAAAGGAATGTTTATATTTAGATTACTCGTATTAGGCATGGTTATGTTTGGTGCAATTGGTGAACTAGGTATTATTTGGACACTTGCTGATATTTCTATGGGCCTAATGGCTATTGTAAACGTGGTTGCACTGTTTATGCTTTCAGGCGTTGTTGTGTGGTTATCAAAAGATTACAACGCGCAAAACAAGCAAGGAGTATTACCTACGTTTGACAAAGACAAGCACCCTAAGCTTGCCAAAGAGGTTGATCCTAACGCGTGGAAGTAACACTAAATTAAAAAATTATTAAGCGAGCATTAGCTCGCTTTTTTTTGCCTTTCAAACTATATAAAAATTTATTAATGTATTTCAGAGATATATACCATAATTAAATATCAGTAATAGGCGCTTTTTGATTTACTTACGTACTATAAAATTGAAATTTGTTATCTATAATATAAAGGAGTCATGATGGATGACCAATTGAACAAATACAGTATTGACACTACCGATTATCAGGTAGGTCAAGATAACGTACAAAAATGGGGGTTTGATGTTCATAACCCAGTGTTTGGAATAAGCGCATTTTTAGTCATACTATTTGTTGTTCTTACCTTATTGCTTGACCCTGAAGTGGTCAGGGAAGCACTTACCTCAACTAAAGATGCCATTATCAATAAATTTGATAGTTACTTCATGTTGATTGCTAATGGTTTCGTATTATTTTGCTTTGCACTTGCGCTCTCCCCTCTTGGTAAAATTCGCTTAGGGGGTGTTGATGCAAAACCTGAACATGGTTATCTCTCATGGCTGGCAATGTTATTTGCCGCAGGAATGGGGATAGGTTTACTGTTTTGGGGTGTCGCAGAGCCCGCAGCCTATTTTACTGATTGGTACTTAATGCCAATGAACGCAGAGCCAAATACCCCAGAAGCTCACTCTTTAGCCATGGGCGCCACCATGTATCACTGGGGCTTACATGGTTGGGCAATTTACGCCATTGTTGCACTTAGCTTAGCGTTTTTTGCTTACAATAAAGGCCTTCCGTTATCTATACGCTCCGTGTTTTATCCCTTATTTGGCGATCGTGCATGGGGTTGGCTGGGTCATGTTATTGATATACTTGCTGTACTCTCTACGCTTTTTGGTTTAGCAACGTCTCTTGGTTTAGGGGCACAGCAAGCAACAAGTGGTATTAATTATTTAATGGGCACTGACTACGGTACCGCTTTTCAAATTACAGTTATAGCGCTCGTTACCTGTATTGCTATTGTTTCTGTTATTAAAGGCATTGAAGGGGGTGTGAAAGTACTTAGTAACATCAATCTTATATGTGCATTTATTTTACTTGTAGCCATAATATCGCTTACTTTTAGTGACTCAATTAAAGCAATATGGTTTACCTTTGGTGCATATGTAGAACATATGGTTCCACTTAGTAATCCGTTTGGCCGTGAGGATGAAGACTGGATGCATGCCTGGACAGTATTTTATTGGGCATGGTGGATATCGTGGTCGCCGTTTGTAGGAATGTTTATTGCCCGCGTTTCTAGAGGCCGTACCGTGCGAGAATTTTTATTAGTCGTCATTGGCCTGCCAACACTATTAAGCTTAGTGTGGATGGGGGTATTTGGTAATTTAGCGATTTCACAAATTATTGATAAAGTTGGCCCACTTGGGCAAAACGGGTTAACCGATATCTCTGTGACGCTATTTCAGGTTTATGAGCAGCTTCCGCTTAGTGGCCTTATTAGTGTGATCTCAATTGTGCTTGTTTGAGTGTTTTTTATTACCTCTTCTGATTCTGGCTCACTTGTAATAGATGGCATAACCGCTGGCGGAAAAATTGATGCGCCGGTACCACAACGTATATTTTGGGCATCGGTTGAAGGGGCAATAGCCGCCGTATTACTGTGGGTAGGTGGCTCTCAAGCCTTGCAGGCCTTGCAATCGGGAGTAGTAACCACTGCGTTACCTTTCTCAATTGTGCTTATTTTAATGTGCGTGGCGCTTATTCAAGGTTTAATGAGCGAATACCCTATTTATAAGGCACAAACAAAGTTATAGCATTATGTACTTTAGCAAAGCGGCTTTGTGTCGCTTTGCTTTGCACTTTATTTCCTCCCTTACCTACACACTTCAGCTAATACATTAACGACCGTATTTAATCATCAAACTGTTTAGGTTTGGCAATACACCTCTAAAACACGTTGTTTTAATAAATAGAGCGCACATATAAGCGCATAACAACCAAGTGCTATTAGTTGCACCTTTAGCTATCAAGTTTATATCATCAGGTAGTCGCGCATGTATGTAAATTGCTTTGATGAACTGAATTGGATTTAGGCGGCAGCAGCAAAGGGATATAGGAAAAGTAATGTAGGTTTAAACAACTAACGCTAACGTGTAACAATACGTATGATTTGCTTTAAGCACGATTGTCTGCCTCAAATTAGTCACTTAATTAAGCCAAGTGCTATTAACTTTTTAAGAATAGGCAAAAACATAAACAAAGTGATTGTAATATAAAAAATGGATATTTATTTAAAAATAGTGAGTATTTAATTTACTAAAAGGACTTTAGTAAAAGTGGTGCCCGAGGCCGGACTTGAACCGGCACGACTTGTTAGTCGAGGGATTTTAAATCCCTTGTGTCTACCAATTCCACCACTCGGGCATCGAGTTTGCTATTTAAAGCATGTGGAGTAATTAAATGGAGGCGGAACCCGGAGTCGAACCGAGGTGGACGGATTTGCAATCCGCTGCATGGCCACTCTGCCATTCCGCCTTAACGCTTCCAAATAATTTGGAGCGGCACACGAGGCTCGAACTCGTGACCTCGACCTTGGCAAGGTCGCGCTCTACCAACTGAGCTAGTGCCGCATTAAACTTTTCATTAATATTTTATCTAACTTTTAATTATTTTGGTAGAATAATTAAAAGTGGTGCCCGAGGCCGGACTTGAACCGGCACGACTTGTTAGTCGAGGGATTTTAAATCCCTTGTGTCTACCAATTCCACCACTCGGGCATCGAGTTTGCTATTTAAAGCAAGTGGATAAAACCAATATGGAGCGGCACACGAGGCTCGAACTCGTGACCTCGACCTTGGCAAGGTCGCGCTCTACCAACTGAGCTAGTGCCGCATCATATTAATTCTAAATTTAATTACATAAACTAATTTATGTAACATTGTTTTTATAAATTACACTTGGCGATGTAATTAAACCACAAAGTGGTGCCCGAGGCCGGACTTGAACCGGCACGACTTGTTAGTCGAGGGATTTTAAATCCCTTGTGTCTACCAATTCCACCACTCGGGCATCGAGTTTGCTATTTAAAGCATGTGGAGTGTTGAATGGAGGCGGAACCCGGAGTCGAACCGAGGTGGACGGATTTGCAATCCGCTGCATGGCCACTCTGCCATTCCGCCAAACCGTTGGACAACCTAATGAAAACTTGGAGCGGCACACGAGGCTCGAACTCGTGACCTCGACCTTGGCAAGGTCGCGCTCTACCAACTGAGCTAGTGCCGCATTATTATTTAATTATCTGCGTTATTCAACATCTTGCGATGTTTACGCTGTTAACTAAGTAACTTTGGTTTTCTTTATCTTAGGGGCTATGCCCTCTCAACACGGACGCATTCTACAGAGATTATTAAACGCGTCAACACAAAAAATGCCACTTTTGAACTGTTTGATTATTTTTTATCTAAAACGGTGCGTTATTAGACGTTTACAATCAATTTTTGGTCAATTCACTCCATGCAGCCATTAAATATTGCACCATAGAGCTCAGTGTTAAATAGGTGGCTATATACAATAAAGCAAAACTTAAATAGATCATCCACGTATCGTATTGCCAAATTAGGCCAATAATCGCCAGCATTTGCGCCGCGGTTTTTATTTTGCCCATATTTGATACTGCAACGTTTCCACGTTTGCCTTGTTCTGCCATCCACTCGCGTAATGCAGATATCACTATTTCACGGCTAATAATAATAAGGGCCGGAATCGTCATATACATAGACTGATAATGATCAGAAAGCGCAACAAGTGCAGCACACACCATAACCTTATCGGCTACAGGGTCTAAAAACGCACCAAAAGGCGTAGATTGCTCTAGCTTTCGTGCTAAATAGCCATCAAGTATATCGGTGATTGATGCAAGCCAAAAAATAAAAGCGGCAGCAAAAAACGCCCAGCTATAAGGCAAGTAAAATATCACCAAAAATATGGGGATAAGAAAAAGTCTAAAGGTTGTGAGTGTGTTTGGAATATTCCACATAACTACTTGGATATGTCTTTTTTTCTATATTCGCATGAAGAGCTAGCCCTTGTCATGCAAATGGTTAAATATCTTCTCAGCCATGTCAGGACTGATCCCAGGAACTTTCTTTAACTGTTCTATATTAGCAGCTTTTACCCCTTGCATGCCCCCTAAATATTTTAATAATGTTTGGCGGCGCTTAGAACCTACTCCGTTGATCTCTTCTAATAATGATTGCGTGCGCTGTTTTTGGCGCTTATTACGGTGCCCTGCAATGGCAAATCGGTGCGACTCATCGCGAATATGCTGGATTAAATGAAGTGCTGGCGCATCCGAATCCATAGGAATCGTTTTTCGCCCGCCATCAATTAATAAGGTTTCAAGGCCTGGCTTTCTGCTTGTGCCTTTTGCTACACCGACTAACAGTGGCATTTTAGCATGTGGCCACGTAGCAAAATACTGCTCTGCACGGCCTAGTTGCCCTTTACCACCGTCAATGAATATAACGTCAGGAATTTTGTCTTCATCTACCACTTTGTTGTAGCGTTTGTTCAGTGCAAACTCCATTGCCGCGTAATCATCACCGCCGGTTATACCCGTTACGTTGTAGCGCCTGTACTCTTTGTTATTTGGCCCTTGCGAATCAAATACTACACAACTGGCTACTGTGTTCTCCCCCATGGTATGGCTGATATCAAAACATTCCATTCTGTTTATATCATCTAAGCCTAGGGTCGCTTTTAATTGTGCATAACGTTTGTTTATAGAGTCTTGCGTACTTTGTTTAACGGTAATGCTGTTTAATGCGTTTTTATTAGCAAGCTGAAGATATTGTGCTCGCTCCCCGCGGGTAACCACTTTAAGCGATACTTTACGCTCACTAATTTGCGTAAGCGCTTCACTCAATGCGCTACTTTCTTCAATCTCGAACGGTAAAATAATCTCTTTTGCTATGCGCCCTGTCGCACCAGGCGCTAAATAATATTGCCCTAAAAACGAAGTGAGTATTTCCTCTTGCCCCGAATCTTTAGGCACTTTTGGAAAATAGGTTTTACTGCCTAGCACTTTATGATCGCGGATCATTAATAAATGAATCCCGTTTAATCCATTTAAGTGCGCAAAACCTACCACATCCATTTCAGCAAAATTACCTGAAATAGACTGCTGCTCCTGCATTTTGCGCAGTAGCATAATTTGGTCACGCACTTTAGCTGCGAGCTCAAAGTTAAGGTCTTTACTCGCCGCTTCCATTTTTTTTATTAAATCGGCTATTACTTCGTGCGACTTACCTGTTAAAAACTTACGTACATAATCAACTTGTTCGCCGTACTCTTGCTCTGTCACTTTATTAACACACGGTGCTGAGCAGCGCTTTAGCTGATACTGTAAACACGGGCGGCTTCTGGCACGGTAATAGGCATCTTCGCACTGACGTACAGGAAATATTTTTTGCATTAAACGCAAACTTTCCGACACTGCGCCAGCGCTTGGGAAAGGCCCAAAGTACTCGCCTTTTACCTTGCGGCTGCCTCTATGAAAGGCTAAACGCGGATGTTTATGACTGGTAAGTAATATATAGGGGTATGACTTATCATCACGTAATAAAATGTTATAACGCGGCTGATATTTTTTTATAAGGTTGTTTTCAAGCAGCAGGGCTTCGGTTTCGGTGTTTGTGAGCGTAACTTCAATATCGCAAATATTACTCACTAACACACGGGTTTTACTGTCGGTTAGATTAGATCTAAAGTAGCTACTTACCCGTTTTTTTAAGTTTTTAGCTTTACCGACATAAATAACTTGTTGTTCACTATCAAGCATACGGTATACACCCGGTTCACTTGATAGCGTTTTTAAAAATTGGGCGTGATCGAATTCAGACATAAATTAAAAAATTAATGAGATACGTCTATATCAATCATTTTATGGCGAATGGCCAAATGAGTAAGCTCAACGTCGCCCCCTACGTTTAATTTTTCAAACATACGGTAACGGTAGCTGTTCACTGTTTTTGAGCTTAAATTTAAGCGCTCGGCAATATCTTGAGCTTTTTCACCTTTGGTGATCATTAGCATAATTTGTAGCTCGCGCTCAGATAAGCTTTGAAAAGGGTTTTCATCGGTACGCCCTGTTACTTGCGCAAGGGCTATTTGTTGTGCAATTTCTGGGGCGATATAACGCTGACCTGCATGAACAGATCGTATAGCACGAACCATTTCATCTGAGCCTGCACCTTTGGTTAAAAAGCCATGCGCGCCAATTTGCATCACTTTTGATGGAAACGGGTCTTCGCAATTAACCGTAAGCACAATAATTTTTACATCTGGGCAATAGCGACAAATCTTTTTAGTGGCCTCTAAGCCACCCATGCCAGGCATGTTCATATCCATTAATACAATATTAGGTGCGTGCTGGCGACAAAACTGTACCGCAGCCTCTCCATCTTTAGCTTCGCCTACCACTTTAAAACCACGTACATCATCTAATATACGTTTTATACCAGTTCGTACCAGCTCATGGTCATCAACTAAAAGCACATTAATCAATGTAATACCCTCATTAACCTAACAATACGCGACAAACAATCTAATTTGCCACATTACCACAGTTAAAGCGAAACAATAACTAATATTATTGCTTCGCTTTAGGTGTCCTCATCTTTTAGCATTATTTTACAACTGCTAAAAACCAGTACTTTAGTTTTTATGACGCTGCTTTTTCGCTAAAACGGTCTACCCATAGGGCAATAATGCCATCGCCTGTAACATTACACGCAGTACCAAAGCTATCTTGCGCAAGGTAAAGTGCAATCATAAGTGCAACAGCGCCTTCGTTAAAGCCAAGCATACTGGTTAATAAACCGAGCGCCGACATTACTGCTCCACCAGGTGCACCTGGCGCTGCAATCATTACTACCCCTAACATCATAATAAACGGTAGCATCCCCATTAAAGAAGGTACTTCCATGCTTGGCGATAAAAACATAACGGCCATCGCACACGTCACAATCGTAATGGTAGAACCCGATAAATGGATAGTAGCGCACAGTGGCACTGTAAAGTTTGCTACATCTTCTTTTACGTTATTTGCTTTGCTTGATTGCAAAGACACCGGAATGGTGGCCGCGCTCGACATTGTCCCCAGTGCTGTAAATTAACAGGAAGCATATTTTTAACTAGCTCCAACGGGTTACGTTTAAGTAATATCCCCGTAGAAACATATAATACGGTTAGCCACAGCCAGTGCATTACAAGTGCAGCAATAAGCACAACACCAAAGGTTTGCAGTGTATCGACCACGGTACCTGCTACGGTCATTTCTGCAAATACACCCGCAATGTAAAATGGTAATGCCGGAATAATTACTTTAGATAATAAAGCATCGATTACATCGCGACCCTGATCAGACACTTTTTTAAGTGTTTCTAATTCAAGTTGGCTCATGCCAATACCAAACACAAATGCAGTCACAAGCGCTGTCATTACACCCATCAGCGGTGGAATTTCTAAATCAATAAAACTGCCAATTTCAGTGGCAACTTCGGCTTCAAACATAATATTGCCACTTAGCAGTGGAATAACCGCACTTACTAGTAAAAAGGCAAGCGTACCTGCAATTACTGTAGAGCTGTAAGCAAAGCCAACAGTTTTACCTAATAAATGGCCAGACCCTTTAGGCAAGCCCGCAATGCCCGAAGCAATAAAAAATAAAATAATTAATGGGATGGTAAAAGAAATAAGTTGGCCAATAAGTTCTTTAACAGTAAATAAAAGCTCAACACCTGTGAGAGGCACATAAAGCCCGACCAAAATACCGGCCACAATACCGGCAATTAATTTTAAGATTAACTTCATTGTGATTGCTTAGTTGAATATAGATAGAGTGTTTTTAACATGTTTTAGGCGCATTGTGTGATAAAAGTATTCAAGTTATATTCATGTGCGCAAATAACACACAAAAACATCGCAATAATTAGCCTACTCTGAGCATTTTTTAACTACGTGGCGAAATTTACTCTTTAAATTTAAAAATGAGCCCGCATCTTTAATAACTAAAGCAACAATAATAACTAATTTTTATTTCGGCTGGTTATAAGCCCAATAGATATATGTTATAGCCAAACTTTACTTTAGTTTTTTTAAACTCGCAGTAAAGTGTATTTATATAGTTAATAGCAAAGGCTATTAACACATTGATCAGATTGTATCCAAAGGAACATTATGTCTACTATTTTTGAAGATAACTCACTAAGCATTGGTAATACACCACTGGTAAAACTTAATCGCGTAACAGGCGGAAACGTTTACGCTAAAGTAGAATCGCGTAATCCTAGCTTTAGTATTAAATGTCGTATTGGTGCATCAATGATTTGGGAAGCTGAAAAATCAGGTCAGCTTGTTGAAGGTAAAGAACTAATTGAACCTACATCGGGTAATACAGGTATTGCCCTTGCATTTGTTGCAGCAGCACGTGGTTACAAATTAACACTTACCATGCCTAATACAATGAGCCTAGAGCGCCGCAAACTATTAAAAGCATTAGGCGCTAACTTAGTGCTTACAGATGGCGCTAAAGGTATGAATGGCGCAATTGAAAAAGCAAAAGAAATTCAAGCAACAGATCCAGAAAAATACATTTTATTACAACAGTTCGAAAACCCAGCTAACCCTAAAATTCACTTTGAAACAACCGGCCCAGAAATTTTTGAAGCGCTTGATGGTAAAGTAGACTTTTTTGTAGCAGGCGTAGGCACTGGCGGTACTATTACAGGTGTTAGCCGTTACCTTAAAAACGAAAAAGGCCTAGATGTTAAAGCGATTGCAGTTGAGCCAACTAACTCACCTGTTATTAGCCAAACGCTTGCAGGCGAAGAAGTAAAACCAGGTCCACATAAAATTCAAGGTATTGGCGCAGGGTTTATTCCTGGTAACCTTGATTTAAGTGTGATTGATGGTGCTGAGCAAGTATCAAACGAAGATGCTATTGCAATGGCTCATGAGCTAATGAAAAAAGAAGGTATTTTAGTGGGTATTTCATCAGGCGCAGCTGTTGTTGCCGCTAAACGCCTTGCTGAAAAACCAGAAAACGCTGATAAAAATATTGTGGTGATTTTACCAAGTGCCACAGAGCGTTACCTGTCTAGCCCAATGTTTGCTGAAGAATTTAGCGAGCAAGAATTAGTACAGTAAACTTCTCTCCTTGAGATACTTAGAAGGATGCTTATGGCATCCTTTTTTATTATTTATGATTCAATTTTCTATTTATTCCCCAGTGCTGCTTTACATCTTGTTTAATTAACCACACACTTTAAAAAAACTAATTAAAAACATTCAACATGAAAAAAATAACAGCTTATTTAAGTTTTATCGTTTGCTTATTTTTAGCCGCCTGTGGCGATAGCGTACAAACGCTGGGCGACTCACCGGGCGATACAGCCACCGCTTACTTTGATGCATTGTATAATCAAAAAGATTTACAAAAAGCCAGTACAATGGCCACCCCTAACCTCAGCCGAATTATGAAATCCTATGGCACCGCTAAGCAATTTGCCCGAAACTTAGTAAACCTGCAATACGATGAAGTAGTAATTGAAGTCGATATGACCAACATGAGCGTACGCGAACAATATGGCGATAACGCCAAAATAAACCTCATTTTTACAGGCTACTTTAATGGCGATAAAGTCGATGATATGCGCAGCGTTAAAATGCTTCGTAAAAAAGGGAAATGGTATATAGATAAAATAGTTGCAGACCCTTACGCACGCTAACTTATACACCACAAAAAAGGCCTTACACATGTAAGGCCTTTTTGCGTTTAGCGCTTATCTTAAGCGTTATAATTCACCGGGTTTAAAGTTATCAACGGCAATTGCTTGTTTTCTTAGTTTATTGGTATGGTGCATTGCATCGGCATCTGCTTGCGCAAGGAGCTCATTCTCTAGTGCGTAATTTATTGCGTCTTCTATGTCGAGTGTTGCAGGGATCTTACCACTGCGTTGCCAGTGTTTTAACTCTTTAAACTGTGTTTGCATATCGTGCATAGCTAAAAATGCATTTTCCATCACGCCCGTGCCCGCATTTTCATCTACATAACATAAGTGCGTTAAGCGGTTTCTAAACACCCCAGGTTGCGTCATATGCTCGCAAATACTTTGGGCTGTTTCATCACTTGGCTTGTGGTAGTGATTCCCCAGCGGAAACACAATGCGTTTAAGTAAAAAGTTAACCACCGGATTTGAAAAGTTTTTGAAAAAACCATCAAACGCTTGGCCTATCTCATAAAGAGAATTTTCAATAGCGTATTTCACAAAAGGTAAATCAGCCTGTTGGCGCCCTTCATCTTCAAAGCGCTTTAATACAGTAGACGCTAAATATAAATGGCTAAGCACATCGCCTAAACGCGCCGAAATCATCTCTTTACGCTTGAGCTCACCACCAAGTACCAACATGGCTACATCTGTAGTAAAAGCAAGCCCTCGGCTCATTCTGCTTAGCTGTTTGTAATACACAGCGGTTGCACCGCACACGGGCGCTTTTGCCAAACAGCTTCGCGTAAGACCATGCACAAAAGCCATGCCGGCATTACTGGCAGCAAATAAAATGTGCTTCATCAATAAACTATCAAATTGATCAAGTGCTGCATCATCGTCTTCCATTGCGGCAGCTTCCATTTCCTTTAACACAAACGGATGACAACGCGTGGCACCTTGGCCAAAAATCATTAAGTTACGGGTTAAAATGTTTGCCCCTTCAACAGTAATCGATACCGGGATCCCCATATAACCATGGGCTAAATAGTTATTAGGCCCAACTTGAATACCTTTACCAGAATGAATGTCCATTGCATCGTTCATTACCGTACGCCCCATTTCGGTCATATGGTATTTTGCAATGGCGGTAACAACCGATGGGCTAAGTTTTAAATCTATTGCGCCTGCGGTCATTAAACGCGCAGACTCTAACGTATACGTTAACCCGCCAATACGCGCTAAGGCTTCTTGTACACCTTCAAATTGGCCAATTGATACACCAAACTGTTGGCGTACCACAGAGTAAGCAGAAGTCATTTTAGAGGCTAAATGTCCTGTTGCGGTGCTTAGTGCAGGTAAAGAAATACCGCGCCCAGCACTTAAACACTCAACCAACATGCGCCAGCCTCGCCCTGCGCCCTGCTCACCACCAATAATCCAATCTAGCGGAATAAAAACATCTTTACCGTAGGTAGTTCCGTTCATAAATGCCATGTTTAATGGATAATGGCGCACACCCGTTTCTACCCCTTCGTGATCTGTAGGAATTAGCGCACAGGTAATACCTAGCTCTTTTTCATCGCCTAATAACCCATCTGGGTCATACATTTTAAAGGCAAGGCCAAGTACGGTTGCCACCGGCGCAAGCGTAATATAACGCTTAGACCAATTTAAACGCAGGCCTATAACTTCTTCACCATTATGCTGCCCTTTACACACTACGCCTGAGTCGGGAATACTGCCGGCATCAGAGCCTGCTTCTGGGCCTGTAAGTGCAAAACACGGTACATCTTTACCACTTGCAAGGCTTGGCAACCAACGGTCTTGTTGCTCTTTTGTGCCATAATGCAGTAACAGCTCGCCTGGGCCTAAGCTATTAGGCACCATAACAGTAACCGCCGCAGTTAAGCTTTTTGTGGCAATTTTTGACACTATGGTTGAATTAGCAATGGCAGAGAACTCACGTCCACCAAATTTTTCAGGAATGATCAGCGCAAAAAAGCCCTCTGTTTTTAAGTAATCCCAGACTTCTTTTGGCAGGTCTTTGTCTTTTTGTACAATTTGGTAATCATCTAGCATCGCCAGTAGCGTGTTCACCTGATTATCCATAAAGTCATTTTCTTTATCGCTAAGCTCAGGCCTTGGAAAGTTATGCAGTTTTTGCCAATCTGGATTACCACTAAATAGCTCACCATCCCACCATACATCGCCGGCTTCCATTGCCTCTCGCTCAGTTTGCGAGAGCGGCGGAAGTACCTTTTTAAACATTTTAAACGTAGGACGGCTGATCAGGTTGAGGCGAATGTCTTTGACTGCAAAAATAACCACCACCACGACCAGCAATATTATAAATACTGACATGAGCACATTCCTTTTACATTGAATGAAAATAGTAACTTAATTATGACCCATCTTAGTTTAAATACAATCATTGCGCGATGCACCACACGCCTTAACGTATTAATTTTATTGTTTTAAACATCGCTGCTATTATCACTTTCTTAATAACAATAAACCAAAGGAATACAATGAACACGCCACGCTTTAAATTAAGTATGAGCGCCCTCATAGTCGCAAGTACATTAGCGCTAACCGCCTGCGAAGCGGAAATAGCCTTAGGCACTACCGATTCAGCACAGACCAAGAAGCCCCTTACAAAACAAGATGCCAATGCATTTATTGCCAAAGCCGAGCAAGAGCTAAGTGAGCTTTACCTAGAGTCGAGCCGCGCTGAGTGGATTTACGCAAACTTTATAACGCACGACACCTCGGCGTTATCTGCCGAGGTTAATCGTAAAATGACCGAGTCAGTCGTGCGTTTAGCCAATCAGGCAGCACAATTTGACGACTTAAAGCTTGATTACGATGCACGCCGCAAGCTTAATAAACTTAAACTTGCGCTTACTTTACCCGCTCCTCAGGACGCTGAAAAAACAGCCCAACTTTCCACTATTGTGGCAGAGCTAGGTGGTTTATATGGTAAAGGTAAATACTGTAAAGACGATGGCAGCTGTTTAAGCCTAGGTGATATGACCGCAAAGATGGCCACCAGCCGTGATTATAACGAGCTACTTGATTTATGGCAAGGGTGGCGTCAAATTTCAAAGCCAATGCGCCCACTTTACGAGCAGCAAGTAACCCTAACAAATGAAGGGGCTAAAGAGCTAGGTTATGCTGATACCGGCGCAATGTGGCGTAGTAAGTACGATATGCCAGCCGATGACTTTACAACCGAGCTTGACCGCATTTGGGGGCAAGTAAAGCCACTTTATAACTCACTGCATTGCCATGTACGCGCTAAATTAGGCGAAAAATACGGCACCGACAAAGTAGCCCAAGATGAGCCTATTCCTGCGCACTTATTAGGAAACATGTGGGCGCAAGCGTGGGGTAATATTTACGATGTGGTCGCGCCAGAAAACGCCGATCCGGGTTACGATGTTACCGAGCTATTAGCTAAAAATAATTACGACGAGCTAAAAATGGTTAAAGGTGCTGAAACCTTTTTTACCTCAATGGGGTTTGAGCCATTGCCAGAGACCTTTTACGAGCGTTCGTTATTTGTAAAACCAAAAGACAGAGACGTACAGTGTCATGCCTCTGCTTGGAATATAGATAGCAAAGACGATTTACGCATTAAAATGTGTATTCAACGCACAGGCGAAGAATTTTCTGTTATTCACCATGAGCTAGGCCACAACTTTTATCAGCGCGCTTATAATAAACAACCTTTATTTTATCAAGAAAGTGCCAACGATGGTTTTCACGAAGCCATTGGCGACACCATTGCTTTATCGGTTACACCCGGTTACTTAAAAGAAATTGGTTTACTTGAGCAAGTACCTGATGAGTCAAAAGACATTGGCTTACTAATGAAAATGGCGCTAGATAAAGTCGCCTTTGTGCCCTTTAGCTTAATGGTTGATCAATGGCGCTGGCAGGTATTTTCGGGCCAAGTAAAGCCACAAGATTATAATAAAGCGTGGTGGGAGCTACGTGAAAAATACCAAGGTGTGAAAGCGCCTATTGCACGTAGCGAAGATGACTTTGATCCAGGTGCTAAATACCACGTACCAGGCAACACTCCTTATACACGTTACTTTTTAGCGCATATTTTACAGTTTGAATTTCACCGTAGCTTATGTGAAATAGCCGGTAACGATAAAGCTATTCACCGCTGCTCTATTTATAATTCAAAAGAAGCAGGAGATAAGCTAAACGCAATGCTGGAAATGGGCTCTTCTCGTCCATGGCAAGAAGCCCTTGAAACCATCACTGGCAAGCCGCAAATGGATGCAACCGCTATGCTTGATTACTTTGCACCGCTGCAACGCTATTTAGATGAGGAGAACAAAGACCGTAATTGCGGCTGGTAAAACGTTTACCACGGTTAATTTAAGTTAAAAACAACAAAGCCCGCTACAGTAGCGGGCTTTTTATGCTTTTAATTAAGTACAGGGCTTAATTAAAACTGAAAACGCATGTTTGCAAAGTATGCATCGTTATCAGAGTCATCTGCATTGTTCTCGTAACCTACTTTAAGACCAATGTTTTTATTGATGAAGTGCTGAGCACCAAAGCTATATGTATCTTGCTTGTTGTAGTTAGCAAATACCGAGGTTGCTTTTGAGAAGTAGTAGTTAGTTTCTGCTACCCACTGGTTTTCTGCATCTTCAATGCTCTCGTATTTACCTTCAAACGTTAAAAAGTTACCTTGCTGTAAGTCAATAAAGTACTTAGCTGCAACAGCGCGGTAATCAAAGTCGTCATCAGATGTAAGTGTTACACCTACGTAGTCTGTGCTGTTTAGCATGTGGTTGTATGCTAAATCAAACAAAGCAAAGTCATCGCCGTCTTTGTTTTCAACAAGCGTTACTTTTGCTAATAAATCAGGGTTAAAGAAGTAGCCACCAGTTAGCTTGTAAAGCTCACCGTTAGAGCCCGAATCTGGGTCAAGGTTTTCGTAAGATGCGCCAACAACAAATTCATTAATAAAGTATTCGCCACCAATGTTAGTAACATCGCCAAAGTCGTCATCAGCATAACTGCCGTAAACGTTAGTTTGTTTATTAATGTACTCAAACTGATCGTACGGACCTAATGTTTTTTTAGGAGATAGGTAATAAATAGAATCTACAGCAACGGTGTCGTTGTTATCGCTATCTTTGTAGCTTAAATTACTGATTGAATTGTAGCTGTCTGCAGCAGCCGCAGTGCTAGATAATAAAATGCTTGAAATAATAACTGCTAATTTTTTCATTGTAAGACTTCCCTTTGTGCATTGCTTTTTATGCTTTAGCTCATTGACTAAAGTGGGGACATGCTAACGCTGAGAAACTGAATGAAAACTTAATTAAGCAGTTGTATTTATTAAGTTAATTGTAAGTAGGTGTAAGAAACTGTAAATTTAAAGTAGTTGCAACACATAGTCAACAACTACTTAAAACATGTTCAGCAAACTAAAGCGCATGCTGACTTATTACACGATAAACTTCGTTAATATTATCGCCCGATTTAAACTCTTTACTAATAGGCGTTGGGTCTGAACCAATCCAAATTTTAAGCTCGGCATCTAAATCAAAGTGCCCTGCACTTTCTTTACTGAACTTAGTAATTTTAGAATAAGCAATACTCACCATTTCCATTTTAGAGCCGGTCATACCTTGCTTATCAATTAAAATTAAACGCTTATTAGTAAAAATAAACATATCGCGAATCACCTTATAGGCTTTTTCTACTTGTTCGCCATCTATTAGGGTATTGGCAAGTACTTTTTCTAAATCAGAATCATCTACTTCGCTTGCATTTCCCATTAAACCACTGAGTAGTCCCATTATGCTTTCTCCTGTGTAAATATTTGATTTTCTAAGGTGTGACCATTTACTAACTGCCTATATTGCCAGTTTTGTTGATGGCAAAAGTTTAATAAAGCAATATCAAGTGGCTCACCGGTTGGCTGGTACTCAATCACGTATTCTTTATGTTGGCTCATATACACACGGCTTACACCTGCTAACGCCTGCAGTTGCTGCTCCACATTTTGATACGCCTCGTTGAGCATTAAGGTATAAAAGTGAGTATGCGTATTGTTGTCTTTTGTTTGGTGCTCGCTCAAAATGCCCTTATCTAGGTGAAGCACTTGGGAGCATAATCGCTCAAGTTCGGTTAAATCGTGCGAACTTAAAATAAAGGTGGCTTCATCGCTTAAGCTCGATACCAGCTCTCGCACCTCTCTGGCATGAATAGGGTCAAGCCCTGCTGTGGCTTCATCAAGCATCACTATTTTCGGCGAGCCAATCAGCGCTTGCGCTATCGTTACCCGTTTACGCATACCGTGAGATAAATCGCCCGCACGCTGTTTAGCGACTTCTTTTAAGCCTACCAAATCAAGTACGCGCAGCGCTTCATTGTGGCTTTGTTTAGCGCCCATGCCTTGAAGCTTGCCATAAAACGCCAGTTGCTTATCTATATTAAAACGCGGATCTAACTGCGCATCTTGCGGTAATGCACTTACTTGGTTGAACAACGCGGCACTACCAGGCTGATGCCCTAAAATACTGAGCTCACCGTGGCTTGGGTTAATATAGCCGCACAATAAACTAAATAATGTGGTTTTACCGGCACCATTTGGGCCTACTAACGCCACTGGTGCGCCTTTTTGAATTTCAAAGCTTACGTTGTTAAGTGCTTGCTTTGCGCCATACGATTTACTCAAGCCGCTGGCTTTTATTAATACGCTCATAGCGAACTCCTTGTAAATATTCGATGCGCAATCGCTATAAATACAGCGCTTTGAATAAGCGGCACACCTAAGGCACTCAATAAAGGTAGGTTTTGCCCAGCTAAAAGCTCAGAATTAACCCCTGGGAAAAGGTAATCGAGCGCATTTAAAGCCGGTACTTGCCACGCCAATATACCCACAATAATGCCGCCACCAGCAAAATATAAAATGGCTAACACAATTGCTAAACGCGACGAGCGAGCAAACGTGTTAATCAAACTCATTAATGCTACAAACGGGCTAAGTACCACCACCATTATTATAAATATAGAAACCGCACGGCTTAACCCACCCATTAATAGGCTAGGCTCTCTGTAACCAAGTACGCCAAGGGTTGCCACTAGGGTAATAGCTAATAAACACGCTAACACGCCAAGCTGACCTAAAAAACGGCCAAATAAAATTTCAAACCGTGTAGAGCGCAATGATAAAAACCGTAATGTGCCGCGTTCTCTATCGCCAACGGTTTGATCGCTTGATATAAAAATAGCAAACAGCGGAAAGCTATACAAAGCGACTAGCCAGTACATAGCAAATTCGGCCTCAGGCCAATCAAGCAACTTACTTAAACCAATACTGCCTGAAATATCGCGTGCCATTTGTTCAAAATTGGGCGCACTAATAATGCTGACGGCTTGGCCTATCGGGTAGCGTAAAATAAGTAACCAAACAAGGGCAAAGGCGGCCATTGCAATTAAGCCGCGCTTGGTTAAAAACATACGTACTAGCTCAAAACCCGCTATTTGGGTTAATCGCCCTATGTTCACTAATGATGATGTTGCCATTGGCTTTCCTTAATGACGTTGCTCATGCTTTAAAATAAAGCGTAATGTAACAACAGTAAGTGTAAACACCTTGAATTACCAGCAAAAAAAAGCTCACCATAAGTGAGCTTTGTAACAAACCGTTTAAATGTAACAGGCCAAACTTTGTTTATTTAGCCTATTTTTATAAATGCTGTTGGTATACCTCAAGCGCTTGGCTTAAGTCATTAATTAAATCATCAATGTCTTCAAGGCCAATATGCAAGCGAATAACAGGGCCTAAATCCCAACCAGTGTTCGAACGTAAACCTTTCATGGTTAAATTGGCGGTGACTAAACTTTCAAAGCCGCCCCACGAAAAGCCCATTTTAATGTGCTCAAGGCTATCTAAAAACGCATCAATGGCTTTTTGGTTACCGGTTTTCATTACAAATGAAAACAACCCATTGCTGCCATCAAAGTCGCGCTTAAAAAATTCATGTCCAGGGCAGCTTTCAAATGCAGGATGGCGAATATGATCAACTAACTCATGTTGCTCAAGCCATTTTGCCACCTCTATAGCCGCCTTTTCGTGCTGATTTAAACGCACTGCCATAGTGCGTAAGCCTCTAAGCGCTAAATAGGCATCATCTGCGCTGGTGCATTGCCCTAATAAGTACGACTGCTCACGTAGGGTTGGCCAGTACTTTTTATTTGCCACTGCTACACCCATCATTACATCAGAGTGGCCAACAATGTACTTAGTTGCTGCTTGAATACTAATATCTACACCGTGTTCAAGTGGGCGGTAATGCAAGCCATTGCCGTAGGTGTTATCAAGCATGGTCATAATATTATGCTCATTGGCTACTTTTACCATGGCAGGTACATCTTGTATTTCCATGGTTATAGAGCCAGGCGATTCTAAAAACAGCACTTTTGTGTTTGGCTGAATATACGCCTCAATACCTGCGCCAATTGTAGGTGGGTAATAAGTGGTGGTAACACCTAGCCCCGCTAAAATTTTATCGCAAAAATCACGCGTAGGTTCATACACGTTATCAACCATTAAAATATGATCGCCTGCCTTTACAAACGACAATAACGCTTGGCTTATTGCCGCAGCGCCGCATGGGTAAAGTGCGCAGCCTTCGCCGCCTTCAAGCTCGGTTATTGCCTCTTGCAGTGCAAAATGTGTAGTTGTGCCACGGCGGCCATAAAATAATGTTTTATCACCGCGGGTTTTAGCGGCCTCTTTTAATTCGGCCACGCTGTCAAATACAATTGTAGAAGCACGCTGTACTACGGGGTTTACCACACCATGGGTGTAGGCTTTTTTACGCCCCGTTGATACTAACTGGGTATTTTTATTTTTGCTTGTCGACATTACCAATCCTTAAGCCTTATTTGAAAGCCATTGTTCAATTAAAAAACGCGAAATTGAATCGACCCGAGGGAGTTTATAATGATCGCCTTCATCGCCCATATTGCCAAACGCCTTAACTTCTTCGCGCGTAAACCATTTGGCATCGTCTAATTCGTCTTTATCTACGTTTATTTGCTCAGTTTTAGCCTGAGCAATAAAACCCAACATAATAGAAGAAGGAAATGGCCAAGGTTGCGAGGCAATATAACGTACATTATCAACGTCAATGCCTGCTTCTTCTTTAACTTCGCGCGCTACAGCTTGCTCTAGTGTTTCACCTGGATCTACAAAGCCTGCCAATGACGAATACATACCTTGTTGCCATATTGCTTGGCGACCCAATAAACAACGCTCTATTCCATCTTCAAATACTTTAGTAACCACCATAATTACTGCAGGGTCAGTGCGTGGAAATGTAGGGTGCTTGCAGTGCTCGTTTTCACATAGGCGTGAATGCCCTGCCTCTACTAATGTATTTTTACTGCCACAACGCCCACAAAAACTATGCGTTGCATGCCAATAACATAAGCCACGTGCAAGTGCGGCTATAGAGCCATCTTGTATATCAACGTGAGGGCCATATTGGCGTATATCAAAAAACTGTGCGTCGCCTATAACGCACTTGAGTTCGTCATCGTGTATGGCTGAAACATCTAACGCAAACACACCCTGTTGCTCGGTATTTGAGCCTAAATAAATAGCGTTTGATAAATCTAAATGGGCAATTTGCGGATACGTTAAGTAGCACACTTGAGCTGCGTCTTTATAAAACAAAGTGTGGTTATTATTCACCAAAAGCCACTTACTTTGTGCCGACATTTGCGCGTTTAACCACGCCGCGTTTTTACGAAAATTAGACCCGCGGTCTAATGGCATGTCGCTGTAATAAAGCATGTGAGTCCTCAATAACATGGTATGGCGTAAAATTACCATAACCGCTGAGTAAACCCAATTTATTACAGCAATAAAAAAAGCCTATATTAGCTATATAGGCTCTTTATTAAAAACTCTCATGTTGCAGGCACTTAGCCGCTATATTTTATGCTTTAGAGTAGCAAGCTATCATCAATTAAATGAAACTGTTCTGCACTTTGTTTAAGCACCTCTGCGGTTAACTTATCGGCGCCGTAGACATCGCACGGTACATTGTATTGATTTTTTAAATGCCCTAGCAATAACGCAAAATCGCCATCACCAGAGAGCAAAATAACTTTATCGAGGTTTTTGCCTTGCTCTAGCATATCTATCGTTATGCCTACATCCCAATCCCCTTTTGCGCTGCCGTCGCGGCGCTGAATAAACGGCTTAAGTTTTACCTCAAAGCCAATAGCACGCAAAATATTTTGAAACTGGTTTTGTTTTTCATCACCGCGGTGAATGGCATACGCAAATGCACAATCTATAGAATACTGCTGCTTCATGTGCGCCCAAAATGCATTGTAGTCAAAGTTTTTACGGTAACTTTCGCGGCACGTGTAATAAATGTTTTGTACATCAACAAAAATACCGACACGTGGCTTACTGATTTGCTGATCGTTTTGTAAAGTCATTTGTTTCCTTAAGTGCTCACAGCTCAGCGCAGCTGAAATAAAACGCCATTAACGAGTGAACCTTGCAATTTTGTTTTAAGTAACCTAAATTGGTTACTTAACTAAATGTAACCAAATTTGGTTACCTGATTCTATGTAACTGCATTAAGTTACTTTTTGGATTTTTATGATTGGTGTGATCAGCGGCGATATTATTAAATCGCAAAAAATACCTAAGCAGCAATACGATGCCATGCTTTATCAGCTAGAGCAAAGTTTGCGTGCAATTAGTGATAATACATCCCTGTGGACCATATACCGAGGTGATGCTTTTCAGTTACAAATAAATCAAAGCGAGCAGTTAATTAAAACCGCTATTATCATTTATTTGCATTTAAAGTCGGCAGGTTACGAGCTACGCCAAAGTATGGCCTTAGGTGAGGTAGACAACCCACGCAGCGATATAAAAACAGCCACCGGCTCGGCCTTTGTGCTCTCAGGGCAAGGCCTTGATAAAATAGCCAACCAACGCTTTACCTTACAGGTAGCAAAGCACGCCCTAGATGAAAGTTTTAGCCTTAACCTTGCCTTTGTCGATACCTTGCTTAGCAAAATAACGCAAAAACAAGCCAATGCGCTTTACGTGTATTTAACCCAGGCCGATAACAGTCATGCAGCACTGGCAAAAGAGCTTAACACCAGTCGCGAAAATGTCACTAAATTGCTTAATTTAGCAAATTATCAGCTTATAGAGCGATTTATAGTACACGCTAAACAGGTCATAACAACGATTGCAAAAGGAAGTGAGTAATGGGGTTTTCGTTATTATTAGTGACATTAATTATAGGCCACCTAGTCAGTGACTTTTTTTTACAACCAATGAGCTGGGTAAACGATAGAAACACCCACCACTTTAAAGCTAAAAAGCTCTACCTGCATGTATTAGTACACGGTGTGGTTAGCGCCGTTATTTTAGCGCTTTGGGAATATAGCTATGGCTGGCAACAACTAAGCACCGTGTTACTTTCAACAGCTGCAATTATGCTTAGCCACTACCTAATAGATATTGCTAAGTCGTATTCTAACAAAGGGGTTGTGCCCTTTTTACTCGACCAGATAGCGCATATAGCCGTAATAATAGCGCTGTGTATTTATATAACTGATAACCAAAGTTTAATCGCGTACGTAAGCGCACTTGCCACAAACCCTAAAGTGCTTTGGGTTGTATGCGGATATTTAATTATATTAAGCCCAAGTGCCGTATTTATAAGAATGATGCTTGAAAGGCTCACCGCTAACTTTTCAAGTGAGGGCAGCTTACCGTTGGCCGGACAAAGCATTGGCATGATAGAGCGTGTACTTATGCTCAGCTTTATACTACTTGATCAATTTGCGGGGCTTGGCTTTTTGCTAGCTGCCAAGTCGGTATTTAGGTTTGGCGATTTAAGTGCCAGTAAAGATAAAAAGCTCACCGAGTACGTTATGCTAGGCACCTTACTAAGCGTTAGCGTTACCTTGTTTGTAGGATTAGGCGTTAATTCGTTGATCAGGTAAGTATAAATTTCAGATAATAAAAAACGCGCTACTTCTATTAAAAAGGTAGCGCGTTTTTTGTATTGGCGTTAAATTAAAGGCCAATACAATCTTTAATAATGATTAATCGTTATTTGGGCGACGACGGCGCTGGCCATTACCACCTACCGATTGGCGCTTTGCCCATGGGCTTTGTGCGTTGTCATCGGTTTTGGCTGCTGGTTTTTTAGAACCACCACGACGAGGGCCTGTACCGCTTCCCCCATTGTTTGGTTTTTTGCTGTTCGGCTTATCAGACTTAGGCTTGTTAAACGGCTGCTTTGCTCTTTTAGGCTTTTTAGGTTTAATTGGGCGAGCATCTAATGCGCGCTCAGGTACTGGGCTAGTTGGTTCAAATCCAGGCTCTTCAGCGCGAGGGATTAGCTCACCAATAAAACGTTCAATACCGTATAAATCAGCGGCATCATCGGCTGTTACAAACGAAATAGCATGCCCTGATGCACCAGCACGGCCTGTACGGCCAATACGGTGAACGTAATCTTCGTATACGTTTGGTAAGTCGTAGTTAACCACATGCGGAAGCTCAACAATATCAAGGCCACGTGCCACAATATCAGTGGCTACAAGTACGCGTACTTCACCGCTTTTAAAGCCATCTAATGCTTTAACACGGGCACCTTGTGATTTATTACCATGAATAGCGGCGCCTACTATGTCGTCGCGCTCAAGCTGTTTAACTAAACGGTTTGCACCGTGCTTGGTACGGCTAAACACTAATACTTGTTGCCAATCGTTGCTACGAATTAAATGGCTAAGTAATGCGGTTTTACGCGATTTATCAACAGCGTAAACGCTTTGCGTTACGCTTTTAGCAGTGGTGTTTTTTGCCGCAACTGATATTTCAACAGGGTCGTTAATTAACCCTTTTGCTAATGCTCGAATATCATCTGAAAACGTTGCCGAAAACATTAAGTTTTGGCGTTTAGGCGGCATTTTAGCAATCAGGCGTTTAATGTCGTGAATAAAGCCCATATCAAGCATGCGGTCCGCTTCATCAAGTACCAGCACTTCAACATTATCAAACTTAACAGCGTTTTGATTATGTAAATCGATTAAACGCCCAGGCGTGGCCACTAAAATATCAACCCCTTTACGAAGGCGCTGCATTTGTGGGTTTATTTTTACGCCGCCGTACACTACAAACGAACTTACAGCAGAGTGCTTAGCGTATTCTTCAACGTTTTCGCTTACCTGCAAAGCCAGCTCACGCGTAGGCGCTAAAATAAGGGCACGTACGTGGTTACTTTTTGCTTTACTGCCTTTAGATAACAGCTCAATTAGCGGTAACGTAAAACCAGCGGTTTTACCTGTGCCTGTTTGTGCAGCCGCCATCACATCGCGACGTTCAATAATTGCAGGAATTGCTTGAGCCTGAATAGGCGTTGGCGTTTCATAGCCCTTTTCTAAAACCGCGTTAACTAAAGACTGTGATAAACCTAAACCATCAAAACTCATAAAATCTCTCAATAAAAAAAAGGCCAAACCGGCCAAGGGCGCATTATACGCAACTAACTTAGAAATGCATGGAAATATTCACTTTGCCAAATAAGCACTCTGCGCAAAAATAGCGAATAGCAATACAAAACAGCACTATGGCATTAAAGCAGATACGTTTTTGTGAATTAAAATATGTACTACCTAAGGGCGATTAAATCGCAGCGCGGGGGATATAACCCAATGGGCTATGTAAAACAACAAAAGCGGCTAAAAAGCCGCTTTTGAATAGATGCTGTTTAAAAAGCAACTATTATTTAACACCTAGCTCGCGTAAACGCTCTTGTAGGTAGCTGTCTGCAGTGTAGCGCTCAGAAAGCACAACATCAGGACGTGGGTGTAAAAACAGCGGTAAAGAAATACGCGACTTAGTCGACGCTTTACCTGTTGGGTTAATTACACGGTGAATAGTCGATGGGAAGTACCCGCCCGACGCTTCTTGTAGCATGTCACCAATATTAATAATTAAGCTACCAAAGTCACATGGCACATCTAACCAACCGCCATCTGTTTTTTGAACTTGCAGGCCTGGCTCGTTCGATGCAGGTAATACAGTTAATAAGTTAATGTCACCATGTGCTGCAGCGCGAATTGCACCTGGCTCTTCATCACCTGTCATTGGCGGGTAATGTAAAATACGTAACAATGTTTGCTCAGAATCAGCAATCATGTCTTTTAAATCGATAGAAAACTTAGCACGTACATCGGCTGGTGCCTCTGCTTGAACCCAGCTTAAAAGCGTTGCTGCAAATTCGTTAGCTAAGCGGTAGTACTCACGCACGTCGGCTTCAAGCTCAGCAGGCACGCGACCTTTAGGGTAAACATGAAAGTACTCTTTAATGTCTTTTACTGTAAAGCCTTTAGCTACCTCAGATACAGAAGGCGGGAAATAGCCGTCTTGCGTTTCTTTAGAAAATAAAAAGTCGTGCTTTTGCTCTGAATTAAAAAAGTCTTGCCATTTTTCGTAAATAGACTCAACTAAAGATTGCGGGATTGGGTGATTTTTTAATACACCAAAACCGGTGTTTCTTAACGATTCAACAAAGTGAGCAGCCGCATCGGGAGCTTTATAATCAACAGTAGGTAATTGCATTGTACGTTCCAGTGAATAGGTTGTTAGAAGTGAGCTGCTTTAAAATATAGCTAATTAGCCAATATAAAGTAGCAAAACCTTCATTATAGCGCTGTGCGAGGATAGACAAACCACCCAAAAAACATAAGGACAAATGTCCTCACGATGAAATAGTAAGCAGTTTACTTGATCAAGATCAAAGCATAATAAACATTGAAATTACACTAGTTAGTGCTTATATCTTATCTATTATTGTAACGTATTTTAATGAAACACTAAGGCTCTTCTATGCGACAAAAAGTATCTTTTAAAAGCGGCGATTTAGAACTTGCAGGCCAGCTTGAACGCCCAGCCGGCGATGTAAAGTTTTATGCTTTATTTGCACACTGCTTTACCTGTGGTAAAGATATTGCTGCCGCTACGCGCATAAGCCGCGCCCTTACCCAACAGGGTATTGCCGTACTGCGCTTTGACTTTACCGGCCTTGGCAATAGCGACGGCGACTTTGCAAACAGTAACTTCTCATCAAATATTCAAGATTTAGTGGCCGCAGCCGATCACCTGCGTACGCACTTTGATGCGCCGCAGTTATTAATTGGCCACAGCTTAGGCGGCGCTGCCGTACTGGCTGCTGCAGAGCATATTCCTGAGGTATCGGCTATTACAACAATTGGCGCTCCTTCAGATGCGCAACACGTTGCACATAACTTTGAAGCCCATTTAGACGAAATAAACGCCGCAGGTGAAGCTAAAGTTAGCTTAGCTGGACGCGAATTTACCATAAAAAAACAATTTGTAGAGGACATCGCAAAGTACGACCGTAGCCATATAGGTAAATTAAAACGCGCACTTTTAGTTATGCATTCCCCTGTTGATGCCACGGTTAATATTTCAGAAGCCGAGAAAATTTACGCATCAGCCAAACACCCAAAAAGCTTTATTAGCCTCGATAACGCCGACCACTTACTGAGTAATAAAAACGATGCCGAGTACGCTGCTACGCTTATTGCTAATTGGGCAAACCGCTACGTTAAATATGAGCAAAGCAACTACAGCGAAAAATTAGAAAACGGCAAAGTACTGGTTGAAGAAAAAGATCATATATTTACTCAGCACGTAAGTACTAAAGATCATACATGGCTTGCCGATGAGCCATTAAAAGTAGGTGGCAGTAATTTAGGCCCCGATCCTTACGACCATATACTCGCAGGCCTAGGCGCGTGTACCTCAATGACACTGCGTATGTATGCAACCTTAAAAAAGCTGCCGCTTGATCATATAAAAGTAGAGCTTGAACACACCCGCGACTATTACAAAGATTGCGACAACGGCGAATGTACCCAAAACCTAGAGGCCATTACCCGTAAAATTACCCTACGCGGCGACTTAACCGAAGCACAGCGCCAACGCCTGCTTGAAATAGCCGACAAATGCCCTGTGCATAAGACCCTGCATAACAGCCCAATTGTAGTAAGTGAATTAGTTGAGTAACTAAAACAAAAATAGCGCAGCTGTGGCTGCGCTATTTACTAGGGCCTGTTTACCTTTCGAGGTTGAATTTGCAGCAGTCTGTTTGGTATTTAGGCAAGGCAGAGCCTATGTACTGTGGTTGTTCCCCATAAATAGGCGATAACGACGTATAAATGCCAAGCAGGCGCTGCCCAAAGGGTGCTGCCTAGGGGCCATTTACTCTTTGTTACTCGGTTTTTACTTAGCCCACTAGGTTACAAACCTCGCGCCGTGATTTAATGGCCCCTAGATTGAACAAATTATAACCCTGAAAAGTCAACAGGCCCTGAAATAAAGCTCTACAAATTTTTGTTAATTTAAAAACGCCTGCATTTCTTTACTCATTCTATCCACCAGCCATTTTGGCCCGCCGTCGTGCATATCGTTATGGCGCGATTTTTCAATCATTACTTGGCTAACAAGGAAGTTTTTTAGCTCTGTTTCATTTAATAAAACATTCGCATCGGCTGGGTAATCACTACCACGCAGTGTAAGCACGCGTATGTTTTTATTACGTGGGATCAATATGCGGCGGTGATCGAGGGTAATTATTTGACTTACTTCATTTGGGTAAATTGAAGCATATAAAGCAGATATATCGCCGCCGTTAGAGTGGCCAAATAACGTGAGCTGAGAAAAGTTATATTCAGGGTATTGAGCACATAGCTGATTAACTAAAAATTTAAGGGTAACCACACCGCGGTGCCAGTTTTCCATGCGGGTGGTTAAATATGGCTGCATACGATTAAGTGCAGGGTCGGTTTTAAGCTCATGCGCGACTGCAATGCTTAAATAACCTTTTGCATTAAATAGCTTACTCGCAAACGTGTAGTCATTGTGGCTAATGCCGTAGCCTGCATTTACAAATGCTACAGGGCACTTTGCGTGTACGCTGCATTGATTACTCTCATTGGGGTATGTGATATTTATAGGGATGGTGCGATTGCGGCTTTGATCCACTATTACATCATCAGCAAAGCTTAATGGGGATATTAAACTCGCGCTTAGGCTAAATGCACTTAATGTTAGTAACTTTTTTATTGTTTTATGCATGTTTTAACTTATATAAATTATTGTTTTTAAATAAAAATAACTTTTACTATAAAGGTTAGCGCGCGCCATTGCTAATGTATGCGATAATACGGGTATTATTTTTAGTTAATTTAGAAAAGTACCCCATGAAATCATACAGCACTATTGAACAACGTATCGACATTTTGCAAAGTCGAATAGAAGCCTATAAAGAAGAAATTGCCGTGTTACAGGCCGAGCCAAAAAGTAACAACGAGCGTATTATATTTAAATTTATTGAAACAGGCAGCACAGGTAAAACAAAAGACTTTGTGCGCGAACTTGGTATTAAGTCGCCGCGCGATAGCTTATATTCATCAGGTGATGTAACCAAATTAATTAAAGACGGCGCTGATGACATCACCCCTGCACTGCTTGAAATTGCCCGCACATTGGCAAACGCACGTAATAAAAATGGCCCTAGCTGTTAATACCAAGCTACAGGCCATTGTTTAATCTTATTAAAGGTTATTCATTGTTTAGAGGCTTGCAATATGCAGCTTCTAAACGCTCCTCACATATTAATCGCAAAGCTCAATATTAAGGCTTGTAAGTAAATTAAGAGCTTCAAAGCGCTCAAACTTAGCACCCGCTAACGCATTACTGTTTAAATCTATATTAAATTCTGTAGCCCCTACAAAGTCACACTCAGTTAAAGTGGTTTGAAAAAACTCACTATCGCGAAAATTACTTCCTGTAAATGTACTTTGCTTTAAATTGGCATGTCTAAAATCAACATTTTTTGCAAAGCAGTGTATTAATTTTAGTGATTTTAAAGTTAATTCATAAAAAGAGCTGTTACTAAGCTCACAGCTATTAAAGCTCACCGGCGCATCAATACTTAGGGCTCCCCAATCAGCATTGCTCCATTGCACGCTGTTTAACTTACAATGGCTAAAGCTTACACTTTCAAGCGAGCTGTATCCCCATTCTATGCTCGATAAATTGCAATGCTCAAAGCTGCACTCTATAAATCGACACGTTTTAAATTGCCCCTGAGATAAGTCGCAATTTATAAACGTACATGCTTCAAATTCTGTGTTTTCGAGTGTGTGTTTTGCTAGCTGCAAGGCACTAAATTGCTGATCGCAATAATAGCTATTATTAGAAATTGGCACTGTAACTACGTGTCCGTATTTAGGGTTGTTTAATGGGCATAAGGGCTGGTTTTTGGCAAGTCTTGTTTAAGCGCTAATAAGGCGATAAAAATTAAGCCAAAGAGCGGAAATACTGCTAAACACCCGCCTACAAAAGCCAAAACGCCCGGCATGGTGCTTTTGCTTTTACCTATTTTGTAGCTAATAAGCGCAAAAATTGGAATGCAAAACAAAATAAAAAAAGCTAAAAATTCACCAAATAATGTGAGATTAAACGACATAAGAACTCCCTCTCTATTGAATAATATTTGATACCAAGCAACTTGAATATTTAACTATTCTAGCGTGCTAAATAGACTAATAACTTAACACGATTGGTATGAACTGCTTTAAATTTAACCATAAAAAAACCCCTAGGCATACTCCTAAGGGTTTTTAAATCTAGCTAAGCGCATTTGTTACGCGCGGCATTACTCTTCGCTAGGAATTGCTTTTTCTACCACACTGATTGCAAGCTCAGTTAACGAGTCGCTATTAGCTTTGCTAGGTGCATCGGTTAATAAGCACGATGCTTGAGTGGTTTTAGGGAACGCAATAACGTCACGAATGTTATCGGTACCACATAAAAGCATAACTAAACGGTCAAGACCAAAGGCTAAACCAGCATGTGGTGGTGTGCCGTATTTAAGGGCATCAAGTAAAAAGCCAAACTTGTCTTGTTGCTCTTGCGCATCAATACCTAAAATTCTAAATGCTGCTTCTTGCATATCAGCATTATGAATACGTACCGAACCGCCACCTACTTCGTAGCCGTTTAATACCATGTCGTAAGCATCTGAAATAGCCGCGGCAGGGTTTGCTTCAAGCTCTTCTGCGCTAATATCTTTTGGTGCTGTGAATGGGTGATGCACAGCATGTAACGTGCCTTCGTCATCTTCTTCAAACATTGGGAAGTCAACAACCCAAAGTGGCGCCCAGCTATCAAGGTTAATGATTTCTAAATCAACACCAATCTTCAAGCGAAGCGCGCCCATTGCTTCGTTTACAACGTTGCGTTTATCGGCACCAAATAAAATAATGTCGCCCGTTTGTGCGTTAGTACGCTCAAGTAACTGGGTAATTACCTCTTCGTTTAAAAACTTAGCAACTGGAGATTGAACGCCTTCAGCGCCTGCATCGCGGTCGTTTACTTTCATCCACGCCATACCTTTAGCGCCGTAAATGCCAATAAACTTAGTGTAATCGTCAAGTTGCTTACGCGAAAGCTTAGCGCCACCCGGTACTGTTAATACAGCAACGCGGCCTTTTTCGTCATTAGCTGGACCTGAAAACACGTTAAACTCTACGTCTTTTACTAAATCAGCTACATCAACAAGCTTCATTGGGTTACGTAAGTCTGGCTTATCAGAACCGTAAAGGCTCATTGCTTCGCTGTAAGGCATAATTGGGAAATCGCCTAAATCAACGTTTAGTAATGATTGCCACATTTCACGGATCATTTTTTCAGTCATACCACGTACTTGATCAGAGCTCATGAACGAGGTTTCTAAATCTATTTGGGTAAATTCAGGTTGACGATCGGCACGTAAATCTTCATCACGGAAACATTTAACAATTTGGTAGTAACGGTCAAAACCCGACATCATCAACAATTGCTTAAACAACTGTGGTGACTGTGGTAATGCATAAAAGCTACCTTTATGAACACGACTCGGTACTAAGTAATCGCGTGCACCTTCTGGTGTTGCTTTTGTAAGTACAGGTGTTTCAATGTCTAAAAAGCCATTGTCATCTAAAAAGCGACGAACAAAGCTGCTTGCTTTAGCGCGCAGTTTAATACGGTCGCTCATTTCAAGGCGACGTAAATCTAAGTAGCGATACTTTAAGCGGCGCTCTTCTGAATTGGTTTGATTAAAATCAAGCGGAAGCGGCTCAGAGCGGTTAATAATAGTTAGCTCAGTGCCTAAAATTTCTACTTCGCCTGTTGCCATGTCTTTATTTACTTGGCTTTCTGGACGCGCACGTACAACCCCTTTTAACTGCACACAAAACTCTTGGCGAAGTTTGTTAGCGTTATCCATTAGTCCTTCAACCTCTGGATCGAATACAACTTGTACTAACCCTTCTCTATCGCGTAAATCGACAAAGATAAGTCCACCAAGGTCACGTCGTTTGTTGATCCAGCCACATAGTTCAACTTCTTGATCTGCGTGAGTTTTATTTAGCTGTCCGCAATATATAGAGCGCATAGTTTTCCTGTCAGATAAAAGGCTTAAACGGTTATATTTATTTGTTTTAAGGCGTGTGATTTAAAAAACTGGTCACCACAATACAAATAAAGCCGCTAGCAATCTAAAAATAATCAAATTAAGCCCTGCATTATACCCAAGTAGTATCAAGATGCTAGGGCGTGTTGAACGTTGGTGGTTGAATTTGCAGCAGTATGTTTGGCTTTTAGGCAAGGCAGAGTCTATGTAGTGTGGTTATTCCCCATAAAAAGGCGATAACGCAGCATAAATGCCAAACATGCGCTGCCCTTTGGGTTCTTTCTAGGGACGATTAACTCTTTGTTGCCTACATGGATGTAGGTAAGGGGCGTGAGCAGGACGCGGAAGCTTTGCTCGATTTTTACTTAGCCCACTAGGTTACAAACCTCGCGCCGCGATTTAATCGCCCCTAGATTGAACAAATTTCAATCTACAAAGATCAACACGCCCTAGAGCGTGTGTTTAGCTTTGTAATGTTAATTTGCAGCAAGCACCGTATGTATTTGGTACACTTACGCCACGAAGTCATTAAGCCACCCTTTTTATGTTATATATTGGATGCCCTCAGTGGTCGAGCAGCGCCTGGAAAGGCAACTTATTTACCCGCCAATGTAAAAATGCCGATATGCTAAGCCAATATGCCCAGCATTTTAACTCAGTTGAAGGCAATACCAGCTTTTACGCAGACCCAGCGCCAAGCACCGTTTTACGCTGGGCTCAAAGCGTACCCGAGGACTTTAAATTTACGTTTAAGTTTCATCGTCGCTTTAGCCACGAGCTTGCGCTTAGTAATGTTCAAACAGAACTTAATGACTGGCTTACGTTATTTGCCCCAATACTTGAAAAAACAGGGCAAATAATGCTGCAATTACCCAAAGCGTTTGGTCCAAGCGATTTGCCTAAATTAACGCAATTTATTAGCTTGCTCCCCAAAGAGCTAAATTACGGCGTAGAAGTACGCCATAGTGATTTTTTTAAAAAAGGTGAGGCCGAAATTGCCCTTAATCAGCTATTAATGGCAAATAATATAAACCGTATTTCTATGGATACCCGTGCGCTTTTTGCAATAAAGCCCACCACCGAGGCTTTAATAGATGCACAACAAAAAAAGCCACACTTACCGGTACATGCAATAGCTACTGGCTCGCAGCCGATGGCACGCTTTGTAATAGCCGATTTACAAAACGACTATAAACCCTTTTATAAACCCTGGCTCAATAAAGTAAAACAATGGCTTGATGAGGGAAAAACCCCGTATGTGTTTTTTCATACTGCCGATAACCGAGAATCTCCGCTCCTTGCTAGGCAGTTTTGTGAAGACCTAGGGTATAATCACCCGGTATTAAATCCATTCAGTGGCGAAAAAGAAGCCCACCAGCCAACGCTTTTTTAAATAGAGAACAAAAATGAGTGAATACGCACGTTACTTTACCGGCTACCCAGCTAACATTGTTGAGCAAGTATTAAGCCTTATAAATAACAACAAGGTATGTGACTACTTACTTAAAAAATACCCACATGCGCACACCATCACCACCGACAAACTACTTTACAGCTACGCCACTGATTTAAAAAAGCAGTATTTAAAAAACGCCCCACCGTTTGGACGCGCTGCATTTAAAAAACAAGGTGATATGGTTACCAACGCACTCGGTACTCACACCTACCGCATGCAGGGTAAAACCCGTAAGCACGATTTAGCCATAAACAGTGACTTACTGCGCGCACCAGAGCCACTGTTAAAAGCGCTAGTCGTACACGAACTCGCCCACTTTAAAGAAAAAGATCACAACAAAAGCTTTTATAAACTGTGCTGCCACATGGAGCCGCAATACCATCAGTTAGAGTTAGATTTACGGATTTTTTGTGTGGTGGTGGCAATGGGTGAGAATCCGTATGTTTAATATCTACTAAAACAAAAGTTTTCAAAAAATATAAACTCTTATAATGAATGTTTTTAATACAAATAAATGAGGTTTTAATGCAGCAAAGAGTAGAAATCGTTAATAAAGCTTTTTTTTGAACAACTCAATGATGCTGTTTTTCTTATTAAATGCAATGAAGATATACCTTATGGCGAAGGAGCATTTTCTCGACAAGCAATAATCACATCTATTTTGTGCTTGGAGTCTGCTGCTAACTGCTTTATGTACGCAATTCCATGCACTAAGGCTATGAAAAGTGCCCTAGATAAGCTATCACTTGTTGATAAGTACGAATACTTGTATATGTCTATTATAGAATCAAAAAGTATTAATCGCGGCTCTCCATATTTTCAAAAACTATCCGAACTTGTTAAAATTAGGAATAAATATGTTCACTCAAAGCCAAGTAGTGAGATATTGCCTCCTAATGAAATTTCAAAACCTGTACTTGATGACGAAAAGTCACAATATTTAAAACTCCCCATAGACCCACAATCTTGGCAGATAAAAGATGCAAAGAATGTAGTGAAGTATGTATGTGATTTTATTGACCACTTTCTCATTGATTTATGTGAATTCCCCCCCTCATACTCAACAAATTTTTTAATAACTACACTTTATAGCGGAGACGAAAGTTTTTGGTTATTAGACGAAAACAAGAAAGATACAATAAAGTATTTACGAGAAAGTATTGGGGCAAAAGTTAGATTCTTTGAAGCAAACTAAATAGCTAAGTGGATAAGTTTAAAACGTTATGAACCACGGCACTGAACCAGATACCCCGCAGAGTTAGCGGGGTATTATATAATAATCAATTTTAAATTTTACAGCCCTAGCTCAGCCATAAAGTCATCATCGGCATCATCTTGTTCTGCTTCTTTTGACTTAGCTTTTGCTTTTTCGGCCTTTTGCTTAGCTTCGTTTTCGATAATGTCATCAGGGTCTATCGCTTCTACAATGTCAAAGTCATGTAGTTTTATAAACTCTGTTTTATCCATTGCCAGCTCTAGGTAAAAAATATTTTGGTTGCGCGTAGTAAAGGTTACGCGGCGTGCTTGTGGACGATCCATGGTGGTATCAACCGATATTTGCACTTGTTTATTAATTGCCATCATTTTTGGCTGGTTTTGCGTAATAGAGGTATGTAACTGCTCACGCACTTTAGAAGTGAAGTCACCAACAATTTGGTTCATCAGCTCGCCCATTACATTTGAAACGTCATCCGATAAATGACTGTGGGCAATTTCTTCTTCAGGCATGCCCATATTGCGCATGTAATCGCCGTAAATTTCCATTGCTGCTTGCGCTGTAAAATTAGTGACTACCAGCCCTGTAAAGCCACCATCAAATAATACAAAACAGCCAATGTCTGGACGCATACAGGTGCGCGTTATTTTTTGCACCATAGCCGAGTAGCTAATTTCGTTACCGCTGGCTGATGACAAAACACCCGTAACTGAATGACATAGGGTTGCTAATATATCGTCTGTGCTAATTACCTTACTTTTGCTCATTTAACGTTCTCTTTTATACTTATTATTCATAATTCTAGCCAAGCTACTGAATTTATCACTGACTATCCAGTATAAAATGTTAAAATAGTGCCATTATTTTTAAAGAGACTGCCTTAGTGAGTATAAAAGACAGTATTTACGCCTCTGAGCAACAAGTAAAAGATTTTAGCTTTGACCAAAATGTGGTTGAGGTTTTTCCGGATATGATCCAGCGCTCTGTGCCTGGGTACGCCACCATTGTAAGCACTATGGGTAAATTGGCCGGTGAATATGCGCAAAGTAATTCAAACCTTTACGATTTAGGCTGCTCGCTTGGTGCGGTTACCCTAAGTATGCGCCGTAATATTCGCACCGATAACTGCCACATTATTGCTGTAGATAACTCACAAGCTATGGTTGAGCGTTGTAAGGTTCATTTACAAGGCTTTAAATCAGACGTGCCTGTTACAGTAACTTTAGGCGATATTAACGAGCTTGAGATTCAAAATGCGTCGGTAGTGGCCATGAATTTTACCTTGCAATTTATTCCGCCATTACAGCGCCAAGCCGTGCTTGAAAAAATTTACGCTAACTTAAAACCCGGTGGCGTACTGCTACTTAGCGAAAAAATTAAAGCCGAAAACGAGCAGTGCGATAATTTATTAATTGATTTGCACCACGACTTTAAACGCCACAATGGCTACTCAGAGCTTGAAATAAGCCAAAAACGTACTGCCATTGAAAACGTGATGCGCCCCGATACGCTAAGCACTCACTTTAATCGTTTAAGCGACATTGGTTTTAGCCAAACGCAAGTGTGGTATCAATGTTTTAATTTTTGCTCAATGGTAGCAATTAAATAAAGAGAGTGACTTATGTCTCAATGGTTTAACCAATTTTACGCAGCAATTGCACAAAGCCCGCTTAGCCACTGGCTAGAAACCCTGCCCGCTCAATTAAAGCATTGGCAAAACGAGGCAAGCCATGGCGATTTACCAAAATGGCAAAAAGTACTTAAAAATTTGCCAGAAGTAAAAACAACCCACGTTGATATCGCCACTAAAGTAGAAATTGGCGCACCGGGGGAGATGAGCGAAGGCGAGCAAAAACAAGCCACGCATTTATTAAAACGCATGATGCCATGGCGCAAAGGCCCCTTTACTGTACACGGTATTGAAATAAACACAGAGTGGCGCAGCGATTGGAAGTGGGACCGCCTGCTTCCCCATATTGAGCCATTAAAAGGCCGCACAGTATTAGATATAGGCTGTGGCTCTGGCTATCACTTATGGCGTATGCGCGGTGAAGGCGCTGAATTTGTAGTAGGTATTGACCCTTCTGATTTATTTTTGTGTCAGTTTCAGGCCATTAAACATTACAACCCAGACGAAAACGTGCATTTATTACCATTAGGTGTAGAAGCACTACCCGAGCTTAAAACGTTTGATACGGTGTTTTCTATGGGGGTGCTGTATCACCGCCGCTCGCCTATCGATTTTTTAGCGCAGTTAAAAGCGCAGCTTCGCCCAGGTGGCGAACTCGTGCTAGAAACGTTAGTAATTGAAGGCGATGAAAACACCGTACTTGTACCTACCGACCGCTACGCAAAAATGCGCAACGTTTGGTTTATTCCAAGTACTGCTGCACTTAAACTGTGGATGGAGCGTGTTGGCTTTAAAGATGTGCAAATAAAAGATTGCGCAATTACCACGCTTGATGAGCAACGCAGGACCGACTGGATGGAAAACGAATCGTTAGTTGATTTTTTAGACCCAAACGATACCAGTAAAACCATTGAAGGTTACCCTGCTCCACTTAGAGCAATACTAACTGCCAAAGCATAAATAACTAAAAAGCACCCAGGGCGTGTTGTTCTTTGATGGTTGAATTTGCAGCAGTGTGTTTGGTTCTTAGGCAAGGCAGAGCCTATGAAGTGTGGTTATTCCACATAAATAGGCGATAACGCTGCATAAATGCCAAACATGCGCTGCCCTTCGGGTTCTTTCTAGGGACGATAAACTCTTTGTTGCCTACATGGATGTAGGTAAGGGGCGTGAGCAGGACGCGGAAGCTTTGCTCGATTTTTACTTAGCCCACTAGGTACAAACCTCGCGCCGCGATTTAATCGCCCCTAGATTGAACAAATTCCAATCCGCAAAGGTCAACACGCCCTAGGGTGCTTTTTTTGTGCAATTAACAAACTAATAGCGGACAAGTGTCCTTGTTAATTATTTCAAAACTATATTTGAGCTAGCCGCGCAGTTGCAATTGTTGTAAAATACGCGCGTTTCTAAGCTATCGAAAAGCAACCCCAAGCAATTATTTGAGGAAAACCTGTGAGCGAACAAAAACAGTCATTAAGCTATAAAGACGCGGGCGTAGATATCGACGCTGGTAATGCACTTGTTGAGCGTATTAAAGGCGTAGTTAAAAAAACGCGTCGTCCAGAAGTAATGGGCGGAATTGGTGGTTTTGGCGCTCTTTGCGAAATTCCAGAAGGTTACAAACAGCCAGTACTAGTGGCAGGTACTGACGGTGTAGGTACTAAACTACGTTTAGCTATCGACTTAAAAAAACACGACACTGTAGGTATTGATTTAGTTGCAATGTGTGTAAACGATTTAATAGTACAAGGCGCTGAACCCCTGTTTTTTCTAGATTACTATGCAACAGGTAAACTAGATGTAGACACAGCGGCCGATGTAGTAACCGGTATTGGTAAAGGCTGTGAGATTTCTGGCTGTGCCCTGATTGGCGGCGAAACAGCTGAAATGCCAGGTATGTACGATGGTGAAGACTACGACATGGCCGGTTTTTGTACCGGCGTAGTAGAAAAATCTAAAATTATTGATGGCACAAAAGTAGCAGCCGGCGATCAACTTATTGCCCTTGCCTCTAGCGGTCCGCACTCAAACGGCTTTTCTTTAATTCGTAAAGTGCTTGAAGTATCAAACGCCGATACGAACCAAGTTATTGACGGCAAAACACTAGGCGAGCACTTACTAGAGCCAACACGTATTTACGTTAAGCCTTTACTTGAGTTATTTAAGCAAGTAGGCGTGCATGCCCTATCGCATATTACTGGCGGCGGCTTTTGGGAAAACATTCCGCGTGTATTACCTGATTCTGCAAAAGCAGTAGTTAAAGGCGATAGCTGGCAGTGGCCAACCGTTTTTAACTGGTTACAAGAAAACGGCAATATTACTACGCACGAAATGTACCGTACATTTAACTGTGGTGTAGGCATGGTATTAGTAGTACCAGGCGATGCGCTAGAGCAAAGCTTAAGCATTTTAAAAGAGCTTGGCGAAAACGCATGGCACCTTGGTGAAATTCAAGATGCTGTTGCCGGCGAAGAGCAAGTAGAAATTGTAGGTGGTGCTAAGTAATGGCACCCATTCGCTTAGTGGTATTAATATCGGGTAGTGGTTCTAATTTACAAGCCATTATTGATGCCTGCGAGCGCGGCGAAATAAACGGACACATAGCGGCTGTTATAAGTAACAAAGCAGACGCTTACGGCCTTGAGCGTGCAAAACAAGCAGGTATTGCTACAAAAGTGCTCAGTCACAAAGATTTTGACTCGCGCGAGGCCTATGATGCGCAATTAATGAACGTTATTGACTCTTTTATGCCAAATCTAGTTGTATTAGCTGGGTTTATGCGTATTCTTACTCCTAGCTTAGTGCAAAAATATGTTGGAAAAATGCTGAACATTCATCCATCTTTGTTGCCTAAGTATCAGGGGCTGAATACCCACCAAAGAGCAATTGATGCAAAAGACGATGTTCATGGCGTAAGTGTTCATTTTGTAACTGAAGAGTTAGACGGCGGTCCCGTTATTCTTCAGGCGCAAATACCTGTACTCAAGGATGATACAGCAGAAACATTAGCTAAACGCGTGCACGAACAAGAGCATATAATTTATCCTTTGGTGGTCAAGTGGTTCAGTGAACACAGACTTACTATGGAAGCAGATTATGCAGTTCTTGACGAAAAACAACTTCCTGCACACGGCGCGCACTACCCACAATAAAAAAATAAGTGCCCTGCTGTTATGTGTGGGCGCTTTACTTCCTACTAGCCTAATTGCAGGCGAACTAACAGAGTATCAAGCCAGCTACGATATTTTACGCAAAGGTAAAAATCATGGCGAGGCAGTACGCGAGCTTAAAAAAGTTGGCGAGCAAACATATCAACTTACTTATCACAGCAATATTGAGTGGATGATTTTCTCTGACAAGCGAGAAGAAACCTCAGTATTTACTTTTTTAGATAACAAAGTCACTCCTCATCATTACAATATGGTGCGTACCGGCACCGGCCCAGATAAAGATTATAAAATAGACTTTGATACACAAAATAAAGTGGTCACCAGCAGTACTAGCGAATACCCGCTAAAGTGCGAATGGACTGACGAATTTCAAGATGCTATTTCGTATCAAGTACAAGTACGCGAAGGCTTAAAAAAAGGCGAAACTTATTTTTCGTTTCCGCTTATTGATAAAAAAGGCAATCGCCGCGACTACAACTTTGAAGTGGTTGGCAAAGAAATGATTTCGCTGCCAATTGGTAACGTAGAAGCTATAAAAGTAAAACGTTTATACGATAACGATAAACGCCAAGCCCTTGCTTGGTTTGCACCAGAAATGGACTACATGCTAGTACGTATGTGGAAAGGCGAAAAAGGCATGGAGCAGTTTGAAGTACAAATGAATTCATTTACCGTTACCCAGCCTGTTTCTACTCCTGTAAGTGAGAGCAGCGAAGTAAGATCAGAAGCGCCGTAAACACGGTGATAGCAAACACAAAAAAACGCGATTTTATATCGCGTTTTTTTGTGTTTGCTTTTAGGCTAATTAACTAAATTAGTTCGCCCATTTTAAATAACGCAAACTCCCCTGGCTGCATTTTTTGCCAGCGTTCGTCGTTGGTTAATGGCCGTGTAGCTATTACTGTTACTACATCGTTTGGGGTGGTTTCTTCGTTAAAATCAACCACCATATCGGCATCAATTAACGTTGCTTTACCAAATGGCGCTCGGCGCGTTATGTAGTGTAAGTTATTAGTGCAATACGCCAATACAAATACGCCATCGGTCAATAACATATTAAATACGCCCTTTTCACGTAGCGTATGCGAAAGCTTAGCCGCATATCTAAATACAGAGGCCATATTAGAGGGACGTTTTGGGTATTTTTCACGAATTTTATCTAGCAACCAACAAAACGCCAGCTCACTGTCGGTGTTACCCACAGGGCGATAATATTGTGGTTTTAAATCGTGATAGTTAGATAACTGGCCATTATGTGCATAGGTAATTTCGCGTCCCCAAAGCTCACGGGTAAACGGATGGGTATTTTCAAGGCACACTCGGCCACGGTTTCCTTGGCGAATATGGCTAATTACCGACACGCTTTTAATGGGGTAAGCTTTTACTAGCTTGGCGATTTCTGATTGATAGCTTGGCTCAGGATCTTTAAAGGTTCTACACCCTTTACCCTCATAAAACGTTATACCCCAGCCATCTTTATGCGGGCCAGTATTACCACCGCGCTCTAACAAACCTGAAAAACTAAAACAAATATCCGTAGGTACGTTGGCTGACATGCCAAGAAGTTCACACATAACAAAAACACCTCTTTTAATTCAACAAGTTAACCAAAGCATACATTTAAATCTGATTTAATGGTCACAGTTTTGGTTTCACTTTGGCTTTTTCTTGCTGCAATTTCATTTATTTTACGGCTTTAATGGGGCTATTGTTAAGCACGATTGGGCTATAGGCAAGGGCTAACTACTCTACTATTGGCTCTAGTGTGCTTTTTAAGCTGCTGGCTGTTGATTTATGGCTGGTAAATTCGCCTTTGGTAATTGGCGGTCCCGCGCCCTGGTCTTTGTGGCCGTGGGTTTCTAGGCTTTGGTTTATATCTTTAACTAGGCTTATTAAATCTAGCAGCACTTGCGCTACGTTTACTGAGTTATTGCCGAGCCACACGGTTTTGCCTTCTACCTTTGTCAGTTCGGTGGCTTTGGCGTGTAGGGTTTTGAGTGTGTTTAGGTTCATGTTTTCGGTGGCTTCAATGTCTACTTGCTTTTTACTTCCTAGCAGTAACCCTTCAAGTGCGACTATTAAGGCTTTTTCACCGACTACTGTTTTTAGGGCGCCCATTACTTCGGTTATTTGGTTGCCGTCTATTTTTAGCACGTCGTGCGTGGCTATGTTGGCGCTGCGCTCGTGGTAATTTTGCTCGCTGCTGCGTGCTGTTGTTTTGTTTGTGTCGCTGGTTTGGGTTATTTCGCCGTCGGTTGTGGTGTGCCAGTTGCCGTCGCGACCTTGTATTTTGCTGCGGTTACTTTGCTGCAGCGTTACATCTGTTCGTTTGTGCTCGGGCACTAGGCTTTGCCATGGCAGTAAATTGGTGATCACGGCATGGCTGTTTAGGCCATCAATATACTGTATTAAACAATGCATGCCTGGCGCTGGTTCGTTTAATAATCCGTGGTCGGATGCTTGTCCTGTGCCGAGTGTTACCTGTTGAAATACGGGCACGGCTAATGGCTCGCCTGTTAGCGGGTTTAATAGCTGCACGTCGGCTGCTTTTAGCGGCCTAAATGCGGTGCTAATGGCTGCGCCACCGCTTGGCAGGTCATATATTTTTTCAATGCGCGCCAATTGCGGCAGGTGTTTACGCTCGCTTAGCTCTGGAAAGTAGCGCTGTATTAGGCGTTTAATGGCTTGTTTGACCATCGTATGTGCATCCTGTCGTTGATTAGTGTTACTTCGGTTATGTGGCGGCCGTTTATTTGTATGCCTGGTCTTAATTTTGGGATAGCTATTAGCTCGCCGGTGGTTGAGCTTTTAGCTGTTATTGTGTGCTCTGGAAAGTCGTTTATTGCTGCGAGTGGCCAGCGCGAGTCGTGCCAGCTGCCGACAAATATTTTGCCATCTGGGCGCTGCTGAAATATAAAATCGCTAACGCCCCACACTTTAGCTACTTGCCTAAGCGCTTCAATACCTGTGCCGCTGTGATAAAACGCGGGTGCTATTTTATTTAAATATTCGGCGTTTTCAGGTGTTACGAACTCAACACCGAGCTTTGCCAATTCATCGAGCACGGCTTTTATTGTTGCGTGACGAATAGCAAGCGGGGCGGGAAAGCTTAGCGCGCCGAGCAGTTCGCGGCAGGTTAAATACCAGCGGCCGTTGGCTTGGTGCTTTGACTCAATTACGCCAAGGAAATACGGGATCATATTATCAAGCGTATAGCCTAAGTGCAGCTCGACTAACCCGCTTGGCTCTTGCTCTGCGACTACTTCAAATTTTGCGCGACCTGTGCTGGCAATGTCTAGCTGCACGGTTTTGCTAACAATATTGGTTACTGTGTTGCCGCCAATTGTTAGCGTGTTGGATAGACGGGTGCTCATGGCCCTTCGACCTCGTTAAATTTATTTTGCACGTCGGCGTTGCTGGTTGATGCTTGCGGCTCTGCGCTTTCGGTTGCCTGCTCGTCTAGCTGCTGCTGCTCGCGCTCTGAAACAGATTGCACTTCTACCAGCTTAAATGTTACTTGCCAGCCTTTTTTGTTTTCTATTTCGCTGGCGCTTATGTCGCCATCGAATTTTGCTTTACGTATTTTATATGCTGCGGCTAGCTCGTTATTTACTGTGTAAATGATACGCGCGCCGTTTTCATCCAGCGCTTTTGCTTTGCTTATTAATAATGCCAGGCTAGCGCTTTCGTTAAATGGGATTTTAGTATTTACGGTTAGTGTGCCCGACTTTACGCCTTGGTCGCTACTTAGTGAAAAGCTGCCAAGGCCTGACATGTCGCCACCGGCTAATTTTACGCCTGCGTTTACGCGGGTTTCGAACCCGGGCACGTTCCAACCGTCGAGTGCTATGCTCATAATACCTCTTTAATTTTATTTAGCTCAGCTGCTTGGCCTACAAATACGCACATTGCCCAATACGTTTGGTCGCTGCCTTTATTCGCCACTGAGTCTGCTAGCTGTTTTGCGGTGCCTGCTGTTATTAATTGCACATCTACGGCGCTGCTTTTTGCTGCGAACTGTGCTTGATTTAATCGCTGGTCGCGAGCGGTTTTTAGTTCTGTGGCTTGGGCTAGTGCATCGTCGATGATGGTTATTAATTGCTTGCCGCTGTCGTTTACTGTGGCTAGCTCGTCTGCTATTTGCTTTTTGCGCAAAGGCTGCAAGTTTTGCAGCGCGTTTATTTGCCACTCTAAACTTTGGCCTTCGTACACTGCCAGCTGGCTTTGCTCTAGCGTGCTTTGACTTTGGCCGTATTGCGCGCAGGCGATGAACTCGGCTATTGGGCAGTATTCATTTATTGTGCTGAGCTTGCTTGCCATTGCGGCGGGGTCATTTGCGCTTACAGATAAAAGCAGCGCGCTGTATTGGGCTGGTTTATCTGTGCGTGAGTCGTCGCTTATTGCCGATGCAAGCAGCTGCGCGCCCACTTGCATTGAGCAAGGGGCGGCAGTTTGATGATAACAAAGCGCTAGGTTATGCATTGTCAGGCAGCGGGTAGCGCGCTTTGATTTCGGCTACTTTGTCTTGCCACTTTTGCAGTGACTCAGGCGTGCCGTCGTATTGCGCTTCCATAAATAATGGGTCTGACTCTGCTTTGTAAGCGGCTTGGCGCTTTACAACATTTTGACTTAGCTCAAATTGCTGCTGATTTAATACAGATTCAATTTGCTCTTGGTCCATACCTAGCGATTGCATGTATTCGCTGCTTGTGTTGCTGTGGCTTGCGCCTTTGTAAATGTAAGTGAACATGTTTTTACCTTTAATTTATTAGTTATGCCCGCGCTATCGCGCGGGGTTCAAATTTCAATAACCAATTACGCAAAGAAAGCGGGACGAAAACCGACATACCTGCCCGCATCCGAACGCGCACTGTCCAGATCGAGCGTGCCCAGCCCAGCGTCCGAGCCATAGTTCCAGCTGCCGCCACGTCGCGGGAATCGACTGCCATAATTTCGACAGTAGATGTAACCACCAACCGTAGTGGTTGATTCTGACTCGATTAACAAGCGGCGTAGTAGCTCTATTTTGCTGTAGTCGAGCGCTTTTTCGATTGCTGCAAAATGACTATTTGTTAAATAAGGGTTGTCATATGCGTCATTGCCTACTGGGCCATTACGATTTGTTACGCTGTTACTAAGCTTTGGAGATCCAGCGCTGCCGGTGCCTTCTGTGTTTGCCGTTGGCGAATCTAAAAACGCTGTGTGCTTGTTCCAGTTTTCTTCAATCACCGCTGGGTTGTTGTCGAGCGTAGTAATGATCTGCCCTTCGTCTAGCATCATTTGGTCTAGCCATTCCCACACGTTACCTACTAGGTCTTGGATACCCCATTCTGTGTGGTCGTGCGACCATGTTGCAGGGCCTTTGCCTGTGTCGGTTCTTGCTGTTCCTGATGTATCGCCTGGCAAGCCGTTGTCGCTACGGCGTGCTGTTTCTAATTTGTTTTCGTGGCTGCGTCCGTAGTTTGTATTGCCGCGCGGCACTGTGCCATTTGCATAAGACCACAGCGCTATTGCTGCCCACTCGTGAATGCTCATCATGTGCCAGCCGTCGCCTTTGTTGTTGCATAGCGCTTTTGCTGCATCGTAATTAACTGATGTGCGAGGCTGCACGCCACCGATAACACTGCAGCCGCCATTTGCTCCGGCTGATGCTAGGTATTTACCAATGTACACTTCGCCCAACTGCACACCGTTGCGCATAAACATGGTTGGTATGCCTGTGCCTAGATTTAAATCTACGCTGTATTTTTCTTGGATTTTTGCTGCCAACTCTTCGTATGTGAACGGGGCAATTGCTACCATTACATTTGGGTTGCCTTGCTCATCGATGATGACTTTGTTGCGGCCACCTGACGCGTGCTCGATTGCGTTGCGGTAACCTTCTGATGCAACGATTGCCATTTCGTTTGCTTTGGCTTTTACGAACTGGTCTAGCTGCGTTGTTTTGCTGTCGATTTCGGCTGCTTTGCCTTCGATTGCTGTTGTTAGCTGGTCGGCTGCGGTTACTAGCTGGTTTATTTGCGTTACGCTCATGATAGTTCCTTGCTGAAATTGCTGAAGTTTTTATTTAAAAAGTAATTGCGCACAGTGCGGCGCATGTTGTTTATTTGTGCCGTTGCATTGCTGGTTGCTAACAGTGTTAGCGCGTCAATTTGCGGGCTGTAGTCGAACATCCACGATTGCGCTGGAATGGTAATGCGCGCTAGGGCTGCGGCTGCCGCAAACTTTAAAACGAACGAGCGGTTGTGCACGTTGTTTACGCCTTGTCGCTTTCGCTGCAGCGGTAGGTAATCGACTGCTAGCAATGTGCCGTCGCGCGTAACTAGACCAATCCAGTTATAGTCAAAGTCGCCGATGTCTTGCTCTAGCACTACTGCCCATGCGACCGTGTTTGCATCAACATAGCCTGACGTATCTATGTTGCGGCGGTAAACTATTTGTGCGCCGCTCGGCATTTTCTCGTTTGGGTTGCGGGCTGCTTGCTCGTTTAGCCCGGGTATATTTGCAAATGCTAGCTCTGTTACTTCAAGCCCTTTGTTTTGCAGCGTTGCTGTTGTTATGTATGCCTTGCCAGCATTGGTCATTATGCCGGTTATTGCCTGATTCATAGTTGCTCCTTGGCGGTGCTTATGCCGCCGTCTTTGCTTAAAAACCCATAATGCTGGTGCGCGGTAATGTTGTGCTGCACGCCAATGTTTATTGCTTGGTGGCGCGTGTTGCTTGTTAGTGCGTCTAGCCCTAAAAAGCTGTGGGCTACGCCGTGATCAATGCCAGTTATTGCGTTTATTTTTGTTGCTGAGCTAACGTAGTTGTTATCCCATTGCACATGCGTTATGCCAAGGCTTAGCGATACTGCTGCCAAGTTATGTACTGTTAGCTCGTATCGGCGGCATGTTCGGCCGTAGAGCCGTATTAGCTCTGGCAATAGCTCGTATGCGCTTGCTAGCGTTGAGTCGGCCATGTCGATTGCAATAATATCCCAGTCGCGCCCCTCTATTCGCTCGCGCACATTTATGACCTGGAGATCCAGCCGGTTAAAAATATCTTTTATGGTTGCTATTTCTCCGGCGTCAATTGTATTGACCAGGGCGTGCTGTACGCGCTTGCGGTAGAGATCCAGCGGCTCACTATTTAACCGCTGCGTTAACCGCTCCCACGCTAGCAGGCCGAGAATTGGCTCTTCGTTTTGCAGCTCGTCTTTTTGCTGCACAGCCCACATAACGTAATTGCGCGACTGGCTCCAATACCCTGTAGCCGCTTTTACAAGCTTTTCTGCGTAGCCTTTGTTTAGCCATGTTGCTATTTGGTTAGCCATTTTCGACCTTAGTTACTGTTAGCGATGAAAGCACGGGCAGCCAGTTGGCGGCGGTTATGTCGTCAATGTCGAACTTGATTGATTGCAGTTCACTAAATTGCGCGTGGCACTCTGCAACCAGCTGGCTAACACTGAACACACATTGATGCGCTACGCGGGTGGGTGCGTATGCTGCATTTTGCCTGAACGCTGCTTGTATAAATGTTGTTAGCTCGCTTTGTATGTCTTCGCTTTGCGAGTGCAGTTTGTATGTTGCTGTTACATTAAACCCAGTGGTTGCCATTGCATGCACTATGAAGTCGTCGCCCAAGCCGTGATGCCCTGCGGTTCTTATGTGCTGATTGATTGCACCCAACAAGGCAGTTGGCACTGCGCCTATGTCTAGGTATATGTAGGCGTTTGCCGTGCCTGGGCCGCGCGGCGCTCCGGTTTGAATATAGATGTTATCTATTGGCACGCCAAAGCTTGCGATTATTTGTTTGTATACTGCGTTAATGTGCCAGCGGGCGGCGGTGCCGAACACGTTACGTATGCGTAGGCGGTAATGCTCTGTGCTTTCTGTGTCGGCTCCGGGCTTTATTAGCCAATCTTCGCTGTTGGTTACTGTTACGCCTTCTTGCGGCTCAGAAAAGTAGCGGTATGCGTTTGCTGGCAAGTTATATGCTGCGCCCTCTTGCTGCGCTTGCGCTAATGCGTACGCCGTGCTTTGACCTGCTGCAAAATGCACATCTTGCATTAGCGTTAATTTATATACTTGTTCGCCTAGCACGTCGGTAGCAATTTGTGCACCGGCGGTAATTGAGCTTTCTCCGGCAGTGTTTTGGCGCGTGAACGCGAGTATGCCTTGAGCCGCTACGCCCACCTGAATGAAAACGTTGCGCGCGGGGCCGTGCTTTTCTATTAGTGATTCGCGGTTGGCGGTCATTATAAATAGATTTGGCATAAGCTGCTGCGCAACCCAGTTTAATAGCTGCACTAGCGGCTTGGTGATCAGCGCTTCAACGGTGCGCCAAAAAGGGCTAAACGGTGAGTTATTAGCAACCTGTATGTTTTGCTCTTTTAGCTGTGCTTGCCATTGCTTCGCTGCTGATTGCTCGTCCATTGGCAAGCCTGCATTTTGCATCATTGTTTTAAAGTTCATTGCTGCTCCCATACTGGCGCGTTTGTGCGTTAATGCTTAATGTGCCGTCGTCGTTGCGGTGCACTTTTATTGTGCCTGGCTTTACGCGATTGTCTTGCTCGGTTAGTAATTCGAGTTCGGTTAAAATTGGTGCTATACCGTTTTTGTTGCGCAGGCCAACAAGCTTGGTTAGTAAGCCGCTTTCTAAAATGCGGTGCTTTATATCCTGACTTATTACGTCTGCTTTTTTAAACGTGCTTGGGCTTAGCGAGTCGTTAAGCATAAAGTCGCCGTCTTGTATCTCTAGGTCTATGTGTAGTGCTATATCAAATTCCATTAACCTGCTAGCTCCATCATTTGTTCAAAGCTTTGCGCTAAGTCGTCTGATTTAAAGTTTACGTTTTCAATGCTTATATGCTTGCTGCTATCGCTGCTATTGCTGTTGTTGTTTGTACTGTTGCTGTTGTTAGTTAGGCTTTGCAGGTAAGCCGACTTTTGCACTTTTGGTTTGTACGCTGCCTCGCTTTGCTCTGCTTTTAACTGCTCTACGTTGTTTGCTGCAGGAAAGGCGCTGTTTATTAATGCTTGGCTGCGCGCTTGCGCCTGCAAATTTAATGGTGCGGTGCTGTCGGTTGGCACTGCAGGCAAGCGCTGGCTAGTAAATTTAAATGCATCGTTTGCGGCTTCACGCTCGGTCATTACTTTTGGTTGGGCAGCTATGGCCGTTGCCGCATTGTTTTGCGTGGCGTTAGTTGCGTTGTTGATTGCCGTTGCCGCATTGTTTTGCGTGGCGCTCACTGCGCTGTTATTTACTGCGTTGTTATTTACTGCGTTGTTTTGCTCGCTTGGGAATGCATTATTTATTAATGCCTGGCTGCGGGCTTGCGCCTGTAAATTTAACGGTGCGGTGGTGTCGGTTGGTACTGCTGGCAAGCGCTGGCTAGTAAATTTAAATGCATCGTTTGCGGCTTCACGCTCGGTCATTGCGCGTTGCGCTGAATAAACAGGGTCGTTTGCGGCTTGCTCTGCTAAGGCTTGCGCTCGCATTTCTTCGGTTGCGGTAATTGTTGTTACTCTAGCTGCTGCATAATTTACAGTGCTGCTTGGTGCTACATACTGCGAGCTTGCTTGCGGTGCAGGTGCGTTTGCTTTGCTGATAACGCTTTGGCCGTAGTCGCGGCTGTATGCTTGATCGGCACTTTGCATAACCATTGTTTGCGGCTGAACTGCTTGGGTTACCTGCTCAACTTTGTTTGATACTTTTGCTGGCTCGTCGTCTGAGAAAAACGAGATAACCGAGTTTAATACGCCGTTGTCGGCGATGGCTGAAATAAAGCTACTTACGCCGTCAAATATTCCACTGATGCCGCTGGCTATGCCGCCGAAAAAGTCGCCCAAAAAGCCGAACGTTTCGGTTAAATAATTTATTAGCGATTCAATTATGTCGACTGCGCTTTGCCAAATTCCGGTGAAAAACCCTGATACAGAACTCCCCATGCCTGAGAAAAACCCGGTGATGGCGCCGCCAAAGCTGGACAGTAAATTACCCACATACGAAAACGCTGAGCCTATGGCGTTAACCATGCCCATAACCACGCTGCTGATTGCTGAAAATGCGGGTGCAAAAAAATCGTACACTCCTACGGCTATTGTTTTTATTAGCCGCCACACCAATTGCAGTGGCAGCGTTAGCAGGTCGAACGCAACTTTAAGGTATTTAAACACGGTTGAACTTTCCGCCCACTCATTAAATGCGGCGGTTATGTCGTCAAAATAATAGATAAGTGCGGCGACAGCGGCGATTAATGCAACAGCTGCTATAACAATCCACGTTAATGGATTTGCCCAAAGTGCGGCGTTAAATAGCCATGTGGCCGCTTGGCCTGCAAGCATAACCGCTTTAAATGTACCCATGGCAATAGCGGCCGCACCCATGGTAGCTATAAGCGATAAGAACCCTGCAACACGCAGTGCGATTAATGCGCCCTGCCATAGCTTAGTTACTATTAGCTGTGCATTGGTTAGCGTTATGCCAATGCCTGTTGCAAAGTTATATAGCCCCATGGCAAAGGTGGCTATACCGAAGGCGGTCATTAGCGCAACTACGCCCACTACTGCGGTTGCGATCACGCTTGATAAAAATGGGAACTCTTCGGTTAGCGAAACGATGCCCGCAAACATTGACGCAAGCACTTCTACAAATGGCTCTACCACTGGCAACAAGCGGTTACCCATTGCTGTGGCTGCGGCATTAAATGAACCGCCCATTCTATCCCATGGGCTTGCAATGATGTTTGCCATTTCTTGTGCTTTTGATGCGTCTTGTATATTTTCAAACTTAGTAATATCTGCATTAAGGCCTTGTACTTTTTCACTGAGAACGTTTACCGCTTTAGCACCTTGCGCACCAAATATCTCAGTAAGCAACCCGAGCTTATCAACTCTACCCATCGATGATATTTGCTTATTTATTTTCCCAAGTACTTCATCAACGGCGAGCATATCGCCATTATCTGTGGTCAATTTAAGCCCTAATACTTTTTCAGCTTTGCCAATTCCTTGGATAAACTTCTCAGCTTGAGTACCGGCAACAGAGCCCGATTTAGCAACTAACTGTAACTGTCCGACCATTGCAAATTGCTGCGCTGAACTTAGCCCTACGCTAGTTGCTGTATTGCTTAAGTTTGAAAACGCCGCTTGCATTTCTGCACCGGTGGTTTTGTAAAGCTGTACTGCGGTGGCGGTTTGGCCTGCTATTTGGTTTACCCAATTAGACTTGCCCATTTTGTTAGCTGTTTTTTCGAATATGCCATACATGGTGCCCATGTAGCTGGTAATGGTGGCCGCGTCGGCCTTGGTTGCTACCGCTAGTATGTTTGATGTTTTAGTAAATTCTGATAGTTCATCGCCCGTTAGTCCGGCAATGGCTGATTGAATATCGTATGCACTGCGCACAAACTCGGCAGAGTTGCCACCGAACTGAAAGCCAAATTCGTATGATGTTTTGGTTAGCTTTTGCAATGCGTCGTCGGCAACGCCAAGTGATTGCACTTCGCCTAATGCTGCAACGTGATCAATTGCGGGAGCTAGTGATTTAGCCAGTGCGTAACCACCACCAACGGCCGTGGCTGCGCCGCGCATCATCTGATCTTGCGCGGCGGCTGTTTGCTGGCTCAGCTGATTAATTTTAGCCATGACTTTATTAACCGGACCCGTCACCTTGTCGATGATGCCGATTGAATAATTAAGCTTGTCTAACTTGCTGAGCGTGGCCATTACATTACTCGCTTAGTGCTTGGCATATGCCGTTATTTACAGCAACTACAAAGTTTTCTTGCTGCTGCGTTTCGAGGTATAGCGCTTGCGCTAGGCTCTCTTGGGTGGCGGTAACCGCGCCAAAATACTTGGCGTGGTATGCCTGTAGCTGATCTAACCGAGACTTGCCTATTTGCTTGGCTCGGTCTTCGATTTTTTTACGGTGAAATTAAACTCCGGTTGGTATTCTTCAACAATTGCGCCCACTAAAAATAATGCTGCGCCTGGCTGTTGCACTAGCTCTTTTACTTTTTTAGCGTCTTCTTGCACTACGGTGTTTAATACAAAGTTAGTTGCCGGCTGCACTTTGTTGTTTGGCTGTGTAGAGTTGATGTATTTGTTGTAGTCGGCTGCGTTTACGTTAAATGTGATTTCGCCTACCGGTGTTTCTAATGTGATTTTTTTCTCGAACGCCATGATTATTTACTCTCTGTTGGTTTTGCAATGTCGGATTGATTTAGTAATGTGTATGTAAAATACGGGCCGTACTTGGCTGCTGACAGGTCACACAAATTAATGAACTCGTCAAAGTCATTTGGGTTGGCTAGCACTTGGCAACCTGCAGACCACTTATCAACTTGGGTTGATGTGGTTTTGCTGTTTGCGCGGTGGCAGTTAATACCAAAGTAACCTTGCTGTAGCTCGGCTTGTGGTGTGACTTCCGTGTCTAACTCGGTGTTTTTGTCGTTGTCGCGTAGAACAACAACAGGTTTGTGCTGCACTAGGGCGCGATATTTGCCCTGGTGATAACCCAATTTCCATACGCTTTTATGCTGCCCTGCAATTAGGACCGCTGTGCCATCTATGCTCATTGGGTTTTGACGCCAGTAAATACCGGCGTCGGTGGTTGCTTTGTACTGCTTTAATTGCCACTCGCCGCCTTGCTGATACAGCACGCAAATAACATCGTTAAAGGTATTGGCGCGCGTGTTGTTGTGGCGAATACCTATGATATTTAGGTTTAATTCTCCCTCGAACACGCGGTAGCCGCAGGCCTTTAAAGTGCTAAGCAATGTTGCGGCAGTTAGTTTGCGAATGGCTTTGGTCATTACAAGTCTCTCACTTCATCAGATGTTAGGTACGGCACGCCGTTGATTTTTACAAAGTCGGGACTGGTGATCGGACACTTAATTGATGTTGTGTCTTCTTCGCCGCCGTCGGCTTTGATGTTTAAAATTTCGTCTAGTTGCGGTAGACAGCCAAACGCTTCAATGTTCTTTTTGCCTGCTGCTACTTCGGCGTTAAATGCTACGTCGAACGGCTCAATGCCTTTCCAGCTACCTGCCTTTGCCGCTTGCGCTTGCACAATTAGCCAGTTTTCGTGGTCGAGCTTTAGGGTTACTTCGCCCTCCACGTCGCCGTCGATAAAGCCTTTTGGTACGCCACGCACTTTTTTAACTGTGCGGCCGTCGGTGATTTTTACGGTTGCTTCGATTACGTGCACCATTGAGTTACCAATGAAAATATCGAAGTCTTTACCGCCTAGTACTTTTTGCATGTTCGCTCCTACTCTGCGTTATCTAACATGATGCCAACTATGATGGTGTTGGGTGAATCGATTGGCTTAACTTTGAGAACGACTTGCAATGTAGTTGCGTTCATAAACGTTAGGCTGATGCTGTCATCTTTTGGCGTGTCGATTAAGCCCGGGAACTTGTCGGCACCAATGTTAATTGAGCGCGCCATTTCGCGTAGCGGTTTGCCCATGATGCGCTTACCAAATTCAATGCCGCTGGCACTGTTGTTTAGGCGGCGGTTTTTAATGTTTTGAATGGCAATAATGCGCACGTCGCGTGCGGCCTTGTCGACAATGCGGCCTGTTTCGATTTGCTGAAAGTCGCCGCCTTCGGCATCTAACATGTTTACGTCGCCAAAATATGTGCCGTCAAAGTCTGGGTAAAACTGTGTACAACTAAAGCGCAGCGCGTCTAGTGCGGCTGTGGTTGAGTTGGTTAACGGTTTGCCTGCGGAATCTACCGGATGCGGCATTAGTGACATTGCACCCGTAAGAACTCGCATTGGGCTATCTGCAATAGTGACTGCGCTTTTGCATAAACGCCCAGTTACTGCGCCTAGCTCGTCGCCAAATAACAAAGGAATAACAGCTGTTTGCGGTGCTACTACGCCTTCGGTTATTGGCTGCAATGCGGTTACTAAGTCTGACCAGTTTTGTAGCTCGGTTAGCCCTGGCGCTGCTATTAAAAAGCGCACGCGGCGAGCAAGACTTGCTAGTATTTCAAGCGCTTTTGCTTGGTAGCTTTCTACTTCTGCTTTACCTGTTACTGGTGTGCAAATAACAATGATTTCGGGGCTTACGTCTTGATCCATTGCTTCGTCAATAAGTGCCATTACGTCGGCGTCGATTGCGTGCGCTATTGCATAACCACTTACTAGGTCGTCGCCGTTGCGCTGCCATGCTTTAACTTGGGTTTTTAACGGTGAGTCGGCTACGCCAAACTCAGCATCAAAGTCGCTTTGTGCATTAATGGGTAGAATTTTGCCGTTGTTTTCGGCTGCTTGGCCGATGAACAATACGGTGCGTTCTACCTGTTTTGTAGCGCCACTGCCTGTTTGAATGGCGGCAACGGATACTTTACCTTGTGCCATGGTCGTTCCTTTTTTTGCTTGCGCTACGCCACTTGCATAGCTTTGTTTAAAATAAAATTCATTTGCTCTTTTTGCTCGGCTACCGTTTGCCCCAAAAAGGAGCGGGCAGGTAAATCAATTTTCCATGTGCTCTTACCTGAGCTGCCCTTTAATTCGCGCAGTAAAAACCCTGCTTGGTTAATGCTTAAATTGTTTGTTATCCATTTAATACTTGGCCGCTTGCTGCCCTTGCCTTTGCCGCGCGGTATTTTGTAACCCTCGCTTATTAATGCTCTGGCTAAGTTGCGCGTGGCTGGGCCTTCTTTATTTTGTGCGGCACTGCTTTTGGGCTTACCTGCATCTAGGCTTATGCCCTCTTGGTGGGCGCGGGCTATTTTTCCGCTGTTGCCACCTTTAAAATATACGCTTGCGCTATTTGCGCCGTAGCGCACTTTCATGTTGCGCTTTAGCTTTGTTAGCATTTTCTTTTTTTTACCGTTGGCGCGGCTTTGCCATGTTTTACCGGCTAAATCGCTTTGCCTGGTAATGCGCTCTTTACTGCTTTTGTTTGCTGCACGTATTGCGCTGCGCAATATGTTGCGGCGCTTTTGCGGCTTAAGCTGCAAAAATGCTAACTGCTCTTTGCTGCGGCCTTCGTCAAACTTGAGATTAAGCACGGTTTACTTGACCTTCAAGTGTGAACGCTTCGGCTATCCACAGGCTTTGCTCGCCAAAGTCGTAGCGGTTGCCGTTAAATTCAAACGGGCCGTTGGGCGCTTGTATTAGTTCTATGTCTTCGCATAGCTGGTTTATTGTTAGCTCTACTTCGTTGCTGTTGTCGTCGTTAACGTCGGCGCTAAATTCAATGTCGGTGCTGTCGTATCGCCCGCCGTTGTTTTGCAACCAAATTGACGCAAAGGCACAAATAAGCGCTGCGGGTGCTGCGCATGGGTTTATGCTGATCGCTCCTGAGTAATAAAACCTTGCTGCCAATAGGCCGTTGCCGTTAATGGTTTTGCTGCTTGGCTCTATGCGGCCGCCTTCTATCCAGCTGTCGAACTGGGTGCTTAGCGCTAGGTTGCGGCCTTGGTATTCTGCGGTTGCTAAATGCTGCTTAAGTTTTGCTATTTTGCTTTGGCTCATAGTAGCTCTACCGTTATGTTAGGGCTTAAGCCTTGCAGGCGGCGCATGGCGTTTATGCTTTCTCTTAACCAATGTTCGTGGTTGTCTATTGCCGCTTGGCTTTGTGCTGTTGCGTTGTCGCGGTGCGTGCTGCCTAGCTTTGATACCAGTAAGCTGGCTTTTGCTTTGCTGTAAACTGCGCGCTTATAAAACAGGGTTTGCGCGGCGCTTAACGTTTGGCCGTTGGTAAGCTGTGTTTTTGCTAGCTCTTGGTTAATTTCGGCCTGCGCGTAAAGTAGCTTTTCTAGCAGTACGTCGCTTTTACTGGCGTACTCTTGGGCTATTGCGTAGTGCTCAATAAAATGGGCGGTGCTTAGCGCTGGGTAATAGCCGCTGGCTTCAATGATCACATTGACGCTTTGTAAATCTGCTTGTGGCATACCGCTTAAGTTCATATTGCACCTGTAAAATACACACATTAAATTGGGTGCGGGCGCCACTTAGTCACGCGCGTTAAGCAAGTAATGCTAACGTTGTGCTAAGTTGCCCGCTGGCGTTGGAGCTAGTTAGCGGTTTGCTGCTCTGGCTCCGCTGGTTTAATCATTTTTTGCAATTCTTTTAGCAGGGTTTTAACGCCTGCTTTGTCGTTAATGAATTGGGCCATTTCTGCAAAGTGAAGGGCGTTGCCTAGGTTAAGCTGTGCTTTGTTAACCTTTGCGGCTATGGCGTAAAGCTTACCGCCCACTACTTCCATCCCTGCCCAATCTTGGTTTTTAACTACATTAATTAAGCGATGCAGGATAAAGCCGATGTCGTACAGGCCTTGCTGCTTTGATTCTGTTAGGTAGTAATTTGCGTCGTCGTAGAGCTGGTCGATAACGAACGCAGGCCAATGCTTGGTATTAAACACGGTTGGCAGTGGTTGCTTTTGCTCAATGAGTAATGGCAATAGTTCTAACACTGCATCCCAGCGTTTTAAGTCAACTAGCCAAATAAACACCCATGCCAACACTTTGTTGTGGTGGTTTTGGCCGCTTAGGCGGTATTGGTTTATGTAGCCTAGGTAGTCTTGGCGCTCTAGCGCTTCTGATTTGTATGTTGCTTTGTCGCTAATGTCGGCAAATGTTTTTAATTGAGCCAAATCGGATTCTATAGCTGCTGCATAAAGCTGGTACTCGGTTTGCGTGTTTACGGTTGCTGGCGCGTTGGCTTGAGTGGCGTTAGCCGCTGCCGTTGGCGCTTTATTTTCAGTGCTTGTTGGTACTGCTTTAGCTTTGGCTAATGATTTTTTGAAAAGGCTCATTTAAAAATACTCGCTAATTGTTAAAAAAAGCCGCCCTGAAACTCGGGATAAAAGGGCGGCTTGCTGCTGCTAAAAAACTATTCCCAGCCGGTGCCTGCTTTGTTTGGCAGTTTTACGCTGGCTGATTCGAAGTATGCTACTTTTTCGAGGTCTTCGATGTAGTAACAGTCGTTACGCGATAGGTAGTCTTCTACACGTTTCTTTTTTGGGTTGTCTTCTACGTGGGTGCGGGTTGATCCTGATTGCACGTAGTGACTTAGGTTGTCGAAACTTGTTACTAAAATGCCGCGCGATGGAAAGAACGGAATTTTATAACTGGCTAGGCCGCCATATGTTTTAATGATTTGCTCAAGTTCAATTTTGGTTTTTTCGCTTGGCGTGTGCGACTGCTTTGCATACAACTTGTTTTGGTCGTTTGCTAGTAGCTCGTCGCCAATGATGGCAACCATGTTTACGCGCTTGTGCTCTGGGATTGCTTGCAGTGCATCGAATACAGCTTGGTCTAGGTTTTCGTAATCGCCACCGGCACCAATGCGAATTTCACCAACGGTTGCGCCTTCGCTAACTGCGCGCTCTGGTGCGTCGCGGCGAATGAGTTGCAGCCAGCCAATGTTTACGTCTTGCAGCATTGTGTTAGTTGTAATGTTCGTTGAGTCGGCGGCTGACGTGCCGTGAAAGCCGATTTTAATAATGTCGAGCGCGATTGCCTGGCGCACATGATTGCGATAGCGCTGATGGAAGTCGGGGAACTTTGACCACTGATCCATTTTTGCCCATGATAAATGAATGTCGCATTCTACCGGGTAGCAACGGTATTCGCGTTTGGCTAGGCCTGCTACGTCGCGCGTTTGGCGCTCTTTGGTGTCGTCGGTTTCTACACCTGCACGGCCTGTTACGCCACCGTCTACGCTCATCATTACTGATTGGCCTACGATGTCGTCAACTAGTGCGGTGTTGATTAATTGTAGAAACTCTACTGAGTCGTACGTTGCGTCGTATAAGCGCTGCTCAGTTGTTGGCTCTACGTTGAACTGCTCGTTCATTGATGCTACGCCGTAGTTGCTGGCCATGCCTGCAAGTACTGCGATAAATAATTGTTTTGTTCTGGTTTTCATTTTCGTTCCTGCGCTTTGCTAAGTTAAGTTAGGGTGCTGCAATTACAAGCAGTTGCTGTATTTGCCTTCGTCGCCTTCGTGTTCTTCGTCGGCGTTGGTTGTGTCACCCGCAGGTGTTTTTAATGCTTTGGTAAACTTTTCGTTAAGTTCGTCAAGCGCTACTTTTGTGCTTGATAGCTCTTCTTTAAGCTTTGTTAGCTCGGCTGACTCTTCGGCTGGCGGGGCTGTTTCTTCTTCGTCTTCCACTTTAGTGGTTGAGAATGAATCAAGCTTTGTGGTTAGGCCGTCTAGCTTTTTGCCAAACTCTTCAAGCGGTGCGCCGAGTGCATCTTTTAATGCATTGGCTAATTGTGTTTCGTTCATGTCGGGTTCTTCCTTAGTGAATAGTCGTTTGAAAAAGGGTTTTTTAGGTGTGTCGATAGGCTCACATGACCCTAAGTCAACGGTTAATAAAGAGACTTCCGTGTCGCCTGCTTTGCTCTTACTACTGAAATGGATGCGGTCGGTGTAGCAGCTTGCTGGGTAGTCGGTAACTGCTAGGCCGGTTAGGTAGGTTTTGCCAGTGCCCATGAAGTCGCGGCTAATTTCGATGCTAAAATATACAGCTTGGTCGGCTTTGTTTAATGCTACAAACCCTTGATTGGGCGCGAGTACTGCGTATAGGCACACTACGTCTTCTTCGTTTTCGTATGCTTCTACGCTTACTACGTCGCCTAGCATTCCTGGTATGTCTACGTTGTGTAGGTTTTTAGCGGCCCAGCCTGACCAGTTAAATTCGTGATCGAGGTTTATGCGTGCGCCATACTTGCGGGGGTTGTAGGTTTCTACTATGTCGGCTACGTCTTGCTCGGTGATTTCGCGGCCGTCGACGGTCATGCCAACAGCGGCAATAGAAAGTGGTTTTGTGCGTAGTTGACCTGGCATATAAACAAACCTTTTAAATGTTTTTTAATTAAGCTTAATGCTTTAAAGTAACTGCAGTTTGCACCCTCCTTTTGCACCTTTCCAACGGTTTAACTTTTTGAAATTCCTATATTTAACTTTTAGGAATGGGCAGGTTTTTAACAAACAGATTACGTGCTTTATTACTAATACACTGCCGCCATGGATTAATTAATGTGGCGCAATATGAAGGCTAACTACGGACCAGACGTACGCAAAAAAGCACAGGATTTGTATGTTGTTGAGGGCTATACCTATGAGGAAATAGCTGATTTAGCAGGCATGCCAAGTGCGCGCAGCGTTAGGCGTTGGTCTGAGTCTGAGAACTGGGCTGACATGTGCCCAACATATAATGCCGAAATGGCGTTTAGCCGCCGCATTAATTTGTTAGCCGATAAAGACAATAAAACCGATGCTGAATATAAAGAGCTAGATTTTTGCACGCGCCAATTATGTGCACTAAATAAAAGCAAGCTTGCGCCTGCCCCTAAGCAACGCGCTAACAACGACGACACTGCTGCTGGCAATAGTGGCGGCAGTGGCAAAAAGTCGAAGAAGAAAAAGAAAAATGATTGCTCTGGCATTACGCTTGAAATGCTTGACGAGCTTAAAGACAAACTTCTTTATCCCCACCAAAAACATTGGTTTGAGAACCAAGATCACCGCGCCCGCTTTATTTTAAAGCCCCGTCAAATTGGGGCTACTTTTTACTTTGCATTTGAAGCCTTTTACGATGCGGTTATTAATGGCCGCAATAAGATATTTATATCGGCTAGCCGCGATCAGGCCGAGGTATTTAAAGCTAATATTGTGGCGCTGGTGCGTGAGCATTTTAATGTTGAGCTGACCGGTTCACCAATGGTGCTAAATTTGGCTGGCGGCAAAACTGTTAAGCTTATTTTTAAAAGCACTAATGCGCGCACTGCACAATCGGAAAGCGGCGACTTATATATAGATGAAGTTTTTTGGATCCCTAAATATAAGAGCTTGCGCGGGTTGGCGCAGGCCATGGCAACGCATAAGCATTTACGAATAACCTATTTTAGTACGCCGAGTGTTACGAGCCATGAAGCGTATGACCACTGGAACGGAAAGTGGTACCGCAAAACAAAAGCCTGTAACGACCCTGAATTTGCGATTGATGTTAGCCATAAAAGTTTAAAAAATGGCAGGCTTTGCGAAGATGGCATTTGGCGACAAATGCTTACTGTGTACGATGTGGTTACCAGCGGGTTTGACCGCATTGACATTGGCGTGCTTGAAAACGAGTACAGTGTAGATGAGTTTAACAACTTGTTTATGTGCAAGTTTATTGATGATGCGCACAGTGCGTTTAACCTTAAGCAGCTTATGAACTGCGTGGGCGACTCTACCAAGTGGCCTGACTTTGATTTAGATTACGAACGCCCTTACGGGTTAAAGCCGGTGGTTATTGGTTTTGACCCTGCGCGGTTTGGCGATAAGGCGAGCGTAGCTATTTTAAGTGCGCCAATGAAGCCTGGCGAAAAGTTTTTGCTGCTTGAAGCAATTGATTTAAGCGGTAATGATTTTGAAGCGATGGCAAGCGAAATAAAACTACTTACCGAAAAATACAACGTTGTGCACATTGGCGTTGATACCACTGGTATTGGTTACGGCGTGTGGGAGCTTATTACTAAGTTTTACCCTAACGCTGAGCCAATACATTACAACCCTATTATTAAAAACCGTATGGTTATTAAGGCAATTAACGTTATTCAAAACCGACGCCTTGAGTTTGACCAGGACGCGGTAAACATTGCTAGCTCGTTTATTAATATTCGCCGTAAAGTTGTTGGCGACCAAATTACATATGCTACTAACCGCACGGCCACTACGGGCCATGCCGATATTGCGTGGGCAATTATGCACGCCTTGTTATTTGAACCTCTGGACGGTAATGCCCACAGCCGCCAAACATCTGTAGGAATTGCAGCTTAATGAAACCACGATTACAAGTAAGCAACGGCCAAGCGCCAAATTACAACCAACGAACTGCGGTAACTGATGCGTTTAGCTTTGGCGACCCTGAGCCATGTTTAGATAACCGGCTAACCGATTACGTTGGTGTGTTTAGTGATAGCAATGGTATTTATGCGCCGCCCATTAGTTTGCAGGGTTTAATTAAACTGCTGCGCGTTAATGCACAGCATGGCCCCATTTTGTATTTTAAGCGCAACATGATTTTAAAATGGTATAAGCCTAACCAGCTTTTAAGCCATCAAGCATTAAGTAAATTTGGCTTTGATTTGCTGTGGAGCGGCAACGCTTATTTGCAAATTATTAGAAATTCGTTTGGGCAAATTATTAAACTGCGTCACCTGCCTGCGCTGACTATGCGCTATACGAGTACGCGCGGTGTGTATGCGCAATTAAGTAACCGTAGCCATGAGCCTATTTATTTTAATGCGGGCGAAATTATACACGTAAAAGAGTACGACCCCGGCCAAGGCATTTACGGTATACCGCAATATTATGGTGGTATTCAGTCGGCATTATTAAATGAAGATGCGACTTTGTTTAGGCGCCGGTATTACAAGAACGGTGCGCACATGGGCTTTATATTTTCAATGGCTGATCCTAATTTAAGCGATGAAGATGAAACGGCATTAAAAGATGCAATACGCGATAGCAAAGGTGTGGGTAACTTTAGAAGTTTGTTTTTTAATTTTAGAAGTAATAAGGCCGATGCCGAAAAGGCGATAAACATTACACCGGTTGGTGATATATCTACCAAGGATGAATTTGAGCGAATTAAAAAGATTACGCTTAACGATATGCTAAGTATGCACCGCGCGCAAGAAGCGCTAAGCGGCCAGTCGTCTGGTGATAGTGCTGGCTTTGGTGATTTAGATAAAATTACCCGCGCCTATTACAACAATGAAGTGGTGCCACTGCAGCAAGATGTATTAGGTATAAATAATTATTTACCTGCCGCGCAGCATATTGAATTTAAAGAGCCTGAATATTCAGACCTTAACCCAACACCCAAGGAAGACGCATGAGCTGGATAGATATAGTTGAATTTATTAAACAATGGGGGCAGTTGCTTATGTTGAGCTTTTTAGCGGCGGCTATACAAATGTATTTAAGCCGTAAGGTGTTTACGTTTTTTCATTATTTTATGAGTGTGTTAATTGCTGTTTTTGCGGCGTACTTGGCGGCTATGTTTTGCGAGTGGCGGCAATTTGATGAAAGTTTAAAAACGGGCGTTATTGGTGTAACCGCTTATGCGGCCCCGCACATTTTAGAGGGGATCAATAAATTTATTGAAACGTTTAGCAAAGACCCAAAGGGCTTTATTAAATTAATTAGAGGTGGTAAATAATGGGCTGGTTTAAAAAATTAGTTTCTTTTATCACTGACCCAATAGCCGACTTAACCGGCGGCTATGTTGAGCGCAAACGCATAGCTGCAGAAATGGCCGCCGATGTAGCACGGGCAGAAAACAACTTTAAAATTGCGCAGTTTGAAGCGAAAGCAAGGCGCTGCATGCAAGCCGAGCAAAACGATGCAGATTATGACTTGCTGGTACTTAAGAACCGCGACAAAACCTTAATGGATGAAGTGATCATTCTATTCTTTTTGTGTTTGTTTGTTTGTCACTTTATACCTGTGATGCAGCCGTACATGGCTGAAGGCTGGAAAGCGATGGGCTACACTGGTGCGCCCTGGTACTTTGAATTTGTAATTGTGGGGATTGCCGTTTCAACGCTTGGATTAATGCGATTGTTTAGAGCGTTTTGGGGTGGGAAAGGTAAAGGGAATAAAAGCGCTAGTTAAGAGCTAGCTCCTTTGCCAATCAAGCTCTTTTATTAGCTCGACCACTTCGGCCTTGGCGTTTAGCTGGCTAAGCGCTCTTGAAAAGTTAGGCGCAGGAACTCCGTTTAATAGCGCCGCTGACTTTTTATCAATACCTCGGACCAAGTAATCACTCAGCGCTGTTTTTATATCTTCACTACTTATTTTGCACAACGATAAAAGTAGGTTTAATCGCTCTGTTGTTTGTGAACCTTTAAAAATGTAATTCATAAAATAGTTATCACTTAACTGATAATAAATTAATGATATTTCAATATTAGGTAAATCACCAGTTATTTGATCTTTTTGTTGTCACTTTGTGTCAAACATTGTCACACCTTTGTCATTACGATCCTTTTTAACTGTCATTCAGATCCTTTACTTATAAGGTCTAGCCCAAAATGGCCTGTCACTGGGGGTGTCAATTAAACGCATTTTTTGCACGAAAGCGGAAGGCGAGGAGGAGTGAATTTTTTAGCCTTTGGAGTTCTCAGCTAATAGGTAAATGGTTATTTGGCATACGCGCAACCACTGTATATAATGACAGTGTATTTTATTAACGATTGGTGGTTATTATGGCGCGGGTTACTTGTCCAAATTGCGAGGCTAAAGCAACAATTACATCACGCGAAAAGCAAAGTGCGCATGTTGTTAATTTATATTGCTCGTGTACTAATACAAAACAATGCGGGGCCACGTTCCGTATTACCCAATCGTTCGATCACTTCTTAAATCCGCCCGTTAAAAACACTCAGCAATTGGCCGCATCGTTAATTAAAAATCTTTCTCGCGAACAACAATTGGAATTAGTTGGCCTTTAGCTTTTACTTTATTTCACGCATTAAAAAGCCCGTATTAAACGGGCTTTTTTGTGGGTGCTGTTTTTATTTTTTACTGGCGCTGCCTGCCATATTGTTGTTGTGGCGCTGGTTGCTGTGGTGCGTATTGTTGCGGCGGTGGCTGCTGTTCATACTGCCCTTGGTATTGCTGCGGTGCGTAGCCTTGGCTTTGTTCTTGGTTTTGTTGGTTTTCGCTATCCCAAAAAATATACAGCTTTAACGGGCCTTGGTGGTTTATTGGCATGGTGTCGAGCTCTATCTCTACGCTTTCGCTGCCGCCTTGGTTGTTGCTCGGCCATTTAGTGGCGCGGCCTAATGTGGCGTAGCGGTTTTTGGTAGTGTTGCCTTGCTGGTATTTTTCAGCAATACAGGCTACACGGCCTTTGTCGAGTGGTTTATTTTGTTGGTGCATGGTGCGTTTCCTTTTTGGTTAATGTTGTATTTAATGTTTTGGTTTTAACAACTGAGTGAAATATCCAGTTGCGGCGTTTAACGGTTGCTTTCATGGTTCACCATAATTCGCTTAATTCTTTTTCTAACTGCTTTTGTGCTAAGCGCTCTTCTAATAGCTCGCGGGCTGATTTGCTGCGCTGCTGGTATTGCGGCCGTGGCTCTTGGTTTTCATGATGTGATATTTTTACCGGTGTGCTTACTGGTTTGGGTGACACAATGCGCGTTTTTTTAGTGCGTGGTTTGGTTTCACCAGTGCGTGCTTTGTAGGTTTTGCGATCACAGCCACAACCTTGAACAAGTCCTAAGTTATCTTTTCGTACCACGCGAGTGGTGCCGCATACGCATTTACACATAAAATGCTGCACTCCTCGGTTGCGGCGGTCTTCGTTTAATACTGTCCAGTTGTTGAAAACGTCACCCGCTTTTACTTTACCTGTGGCCATGCGCTTGCCCTCCGCCTAATAAGCTTGGACGCTTAAATAGCAATGCGGTGTTTTGTAGGTGATCAATACTTATGCGGCGCCCATCGATGGCGGTAACCTTTACTTTTTTAACCGGGTAGGTTTCTACTGTTGTTTGATAGCGATCACTTGCACATATATTTTTAAGGCAGCGCGCGCCCTGCTGCGCCGACTCGCCAAATTCACGGGCCAGCATGATTGGGTTATAAAATAGCCCTGTTTGTAACATTTTTTCGGCTGCTTGATGTGCATTCATAATTTCACCTGTTGTTTTGGTTGTGGTCTGTTGGTTACTGCAAATACATCGGCGTTAGGTTCTTGCTGGTAGCCGGTGCAAATTTCGGTAGCAAATACGCTGTTATTGGTTTTACCGCATTGGCCGTATTGGGTTTTAGGCGCAGGCTTATCGAATTTAGTAATAAACGGGCTGTGCTGATCCTCTGCATACCCCTTTGGGCAAAACGCCTGGCAACTAATACATGCCTTTGGCATGAGTACTTTTGAAATTTGAATAGTCATTTTCTCTCCTACGCCATTAAATCCAGTGACCACCAATCGTTGTCGCTGATTGCTGATGCACTGCCTTGTTTAACTAAATTAACTAGGTCCCAATCGCCAATGGTGATCAGGCCGCGTTCGTTGGTGGTGGTATTAAGTGATTTACGCCCATCGAGCTGCGCATATTTATAAGCAAGCTCTACAAATTCACGGGCTTGCTGCCAATGCGCGTCGGTTATGTGCCAGCTAGCTGATTTTTGCGCGAGCGTTTGCGCTCGGTATTCAATAGCAAGTTGCTTGTTGTGCTTAAGCTGGGCGTTTTCGTCTAATGTTTGCAGCTGGCCATTGCGAATTTGGTAAATAACCCCGTTTCGTTCGATCCTTTTTCCGCCATTTAGATCTTTTATTAATTCATCAACGTCATTTTTTGAGGTGCCCATCATATCGAGTAACAACTCAGCGCTAGAGCCTGCGGCTATGGGCGTACAGTTATTACCACTAGTCCAAGATAGGTCGGCTGCGCCGACGTTGGTGTTATCCTTAGCTGCGAGTTTTTCGGCTGTGCCTTTGAGCTGTCTGGTCCATTCGATAAGGCGCGTTTTTAAGCTGGTGTCGGTAATTACGTTATGCACGTTTTCAAGCGTGCGCTTGAGCACTGCCTTGTAATCGGTATTAGTAAGCACGCCCTTAATACGCCGCACTACTTCGGCGTAGTCGTTACCTTGCGGTGTAATTTCGTACATTGATTTAAAATTAGCGGCGCGGCCAATACACATGCCGCCCTGTAATTTTACGTAGTCTTTCCAGTTTGCCGTGTCAGCCGCCTGACGAACTGGCTCTATTACCTCGTCATTAACAGCGGTGCGCATACGGCGCAACTCTCGGTAAACGGTAACGCTTGGCGAACCCTGAAATTGAAACTGGCGAATATTCCACGTACTAGCCCAGGCTAAAACGGGGTTAGCTTGCTCTTGCAGGTTTTCGCCTGTTTCGGCGTCTTCGTGGTCGTTTAATTGATAGCCATCAATGTTTTTACTGATGTATTTAGCAATGTAGCTGGCTGCACTGCCCTTGCTTTTATCCATTTTGATGGCGTCAAATCGTGGGCTAAATGTACGATAAAACTTACTGGGCGCTTTGGCTTTTTTGCCTTGGCTTTTTTTAAGGCCCCACTCGCGGCGCTTTTGCTTGTAAGTTTTAAACAGCTCACTTTTTTTAGTGCCTGCGCGATAGCTCACGCACTTTTCAACGGTTTTAACGTGTACGCCATGGGTGTTTATATCTACCCATTCGGTAACCGCTTTGGTGCGAGTTTGCACAGGGCCGTAATAGTCGTATAGCTCTGTTTTATCTTCTTGAATAAAGTACCAGCGCAAAATGGCATTCACTTCTTGCACTTTGTTTTTAGGCATAAACAGCATCATGTGCCAGTGCGGGCAACCGTCGGCATGGGGTTCTACCACGCGCACCCCAAAATACTTAAGGCCACGGCGGTTTAATTTAGAACGCGCACGCGCCCATGTTTGGGTTAAATAGTTTTGCGCCTCTTTTGGGGTTTCGCCGCTCCATTTGCTTGAATTAGCATGAAAACGCGACGGGCACGTAATAGTGTAAAACACGCCTACATAGCCCATTTCGTCGGCCAGTTCTTCGGTTTCGCGTATACGTAGCATTAACTCGTTACGGCGGTTGGCGGGGTTTGCCATGCCGCTTTTTACCGCGTCAATTAAACTTATTACGTCGCCGTCGCTGCTTTGTAGCTCCATCATTTCTAAAAATTGACGGCCACTGGCTTGGGCAAAGTTAAACTCGCGCTGCGCCTGCTTTGACGAATACGGGCTAACACCACGGCGTTTAAACTTTTTGCTTTTTTTGTCGTGGTATAGGTCTTTTCCCACTTGGCCTGTGGCAATTTCTAGCAGCTCTAAAAATTGGCGGCGCAGCGTTTTTAATTGGCGCGCCCACCACTTGTCGCACTGCATTTTAAGTAGCGCAATTTCGTAGCATTCGGCGGGTAAGTTTTCATCGCGCATGGCGTAAAATGGCACGTTAGCGCCCACACCTTTAGCATGAGTGGCCACCGCATCGTAGGTAAGCGATACTATTTTTTCGTAATCTAGCTGCTGGTTTTCTTCGCTTACATCAAGCGCAATTTGCACGCACTCCATAGCAAGGGTGCCAGCATGTTTTTTGGTTTTTTCAATACTGCTTAAAATATGCCATGGCAATGGCATATTTTGAGTAATACTAAACAGCACACCAAAGCGGGGCTTTAAGCGCGCAACGGTACGGCGCAGCCATGTGTTAGCACGGTATTCGCTGCCTGCTTTTTTTTGGTTATAGCGGTCAATGTATTTACGTGCCATGCGACTTTGTAATGGCACCGGCACAGCCTGCAGGCCGCGTGCTAAAAAGTTACGATTATCAATATCGCTAATAGACGTAATTAATCCCTCGGCTACGCTAGATAGTCTAAGGGCTTTCAGGTCAATTGGTTGCGGGTTAGCCACAGCGTTACAGCTCTATTTCCATTGGCTCGCCACCAATTTGTACGGCATTTAATGCAATGCTCATTTGGCTGTAAACTTGCTCAAAATTAACGTCGTCGTCAGCAATCAGTTTTACGATTGGTAGTAAGTCGGTTAGCGTGTCTTCGCACTGCATTAGCATGTGTACAGTGCTACGTTTGTTTAAAAGGCGGATAGTAAAATTGGCTTGCTCAATCGCGTGTAAAACAATATTGAGTATTAACTTTTTTTTAGATAGAACTTGGTCTTTGATAGGGTTCATTTTTAGTATTCCTTTGGGTGTTTTTTTAGGGCGTTAAATTACAAAAAGCTCAGGGGCTAGCTCGTATCCTTTGCAAAATACAAAGTGGGCGTATTCGGTAGAATCGGTTTTACTTGGTTTTTCTGGGTCAAAGCCCGGGCGTTTGCTATGCACATAAACCGCGGCTAATGGCAGTTTTTGCCACATAGGCTTTCGCTTTTGGCTACCTAACCAATTAAGGCGTTGCAGTATGATCACTAAACCGCCGCCAAAAACCATTTCAAGTGCATGTTCTGTAAATGCTTGCGCTTGGTTAAAAGGTGGATTTGTGATTATCATGTCGTATGCGCCAAAATACTCTTCTGTTTGCTGCTGCAAAAAATCAACGCCTTTTGCATCTGCGCGTGAATCTTGGCGAATATCCCAGCTACCAACACCAAAGCCGTGCTTTTCTAAAACAGTTGGGTAGCTCATTTCGTGCTTATCACAACCGCCAGCACTTGGGTCGAGTACCCATCGGTATTCTTTTTCGTCAAAATTAAAACGGCAGTTTTCACTAAATGCTGCTAAAAAATCTTCAATTAGCCAATGCGGTGTGACGTAGTAATCATCCGCATTGCGCTGGGTTCCGCGATTAGTTGAGCTCATGATCAATCCCTAGTGCGAACTAATAGTTAAGTGTGAATAGTCTGTGTTGGCATGTTCGCGCGGGGCGTTTTGCACAAACTTAGCCGGTGCCATGGCGTTGGCATCAACAAATGCTTTAACCAATGCTTGTAACTGCAAAATAGCTTTGTGAATTTTAAGACGGGTATCGGCGTTAAAATTGGCAAAGCCTTTTTCAAGGTCATGGCGCTTTAAGCCTGCAGCAAAACATACAATAGTGCGCTCTTGCTCGCTTAACACTTTGGTGTAAACGTACTCTGGTGTGTGGCGCTCACTGCCCATTAATGCTTTTATCTCCGCTAAGCCTTTTGGTATGTGGCGCCCTTCTACAGCTTTTAATGGCGCAGGTTGTGCGTTTTCGGTTTGTTTAACTAATGCATTTGCCATGGCTATATCTCCTGCTGTTTAGCTGCGTTTAAATAGTTGGCGGCTTGGGTTTTTAGCCACAGCACTGCTTTTTGTATTGTTTGGTACTCGTCGCCATTGCAATAAACTGGCAAGTCAAAATCACCCACACGCGCTTGTAGTGCTTTACCGCTTGCGGTTGCACTAATTTTGCAGCTCAATAAATAGCGGCATTGCTCTGCTAAGGTTTTAAAGCTGCTTAACGTTTCTCTGCTAAATGCTTGATATGTATTCATGGCTGGCCCCTAGTTTGCTTGTTGTTTGCCGTAAAATTCGTGAAACTTTTCAGCGCCTAGGCGCATCCATTCTTCTATGTCTTCTTCAACCCATACCACACGGCCGCTTGATGCCTTGTGCGATTTAGGAAACTGGCCGCGCTCTATTAAGCGGTAAATTGTTGAACGGTGAATACCGCATTTTTCAGCCACATCGGCTGGGCGTAAGTAGCGGTCGTTAATGGTGATAACTTCGCCGCGTAAATTGCGGCGGTAGTGATCGGCTACGTTTGATTGACTCATGCTGCATCGTCCTTACCTAATTTCTATAAAATCCCTCTCTGTTTTGGTATGTTGCAAGTGCGAATATTCACAAACCAAAACAAAGAGGAAAAACCTATGTCGGAAATTGATAAAATTAAATTATTCAATAACCTGTCTAAAAACCTAATGGCTGTACTGTTTAAACAATTCCCTGAACAAGACATACTTGAACAGGCTGAATTTGTTAACAAATCGCCGTACATCACACCATCGGTGTACGAATCCACCTTAAAACAACTAATTCTTAGTGGCCTTATTGCCCCTGCGGACCAAAAAAACGCGTATTACTTAACAATTAAAGGGGCAAACAGCGTTTACACTGACCTCGTTCAAGACCCACATAAGCGCCTTGCAAAACAAGAGGCTAAATAAGCGCTAATGCTTTTTTAATTGCGCTTGGGTGCTTAATAACATCCTCGTGCCGTGCGGCTTCTTCAAATACATCAGCCAAAAGAGCCGCCATATCATTTACGCTCTTGCCTTTTTCTGCCTCAGTGCGCACAAATTTAATCGCAATACCTAACACAATGGCCGCTAAGTCAATCGGCGTTAACGTGGTCGCGCTACTCATGGCGTTTATAATGGCAAACTCCACTTTGGCTTTTTCTTTACGCTGTGCAAAAAACTCAACCGCCAGTGCGTCAGCATCAAAAGCAGGCGCATCTTTATTTTCTTTTTTTTTGCGGGCTAAATTTTCTTTTGCCAACTCTTCTGTGATGCCTAATCCAGTAAACATGTCATTAATCATGCTGCGCTCTCCTTGTCGGTTTTAACGTGATCGGCTAGTAGCTCATCTACCGATACTTCACCGTTGGTTAGTTCTGAAATACGCGGGATGTATTTCGCTGGGGCTTGGCAATGGCGGTTAATCCAGTACCAAATAATGTTTTGCTTTGTGCTTAACAGCTTGGCGGCTTTTGTTTGGCCACCAATTATTTCTATTGCTTTTGCTACGGCGCTCATATTTCCTCCAAGCAGTATTTATCAATTAAACCGATAATAGACATCAGTTAAACCGATGTCAATATCGATTTAACTGATTAGACAAAATAAAATAAAAAGCAGATAATCGGTTTTTATCACTTTAAGCGATTTTTAATATTAGGAATTTACAAATGGATTTAGGTAAAAGAGTAGAAAAAAGACGTATTCAGTTAGGGATGACACAAGCGCAATTAGGTCTAATAGCGGGCTTAGCACAAAACTCTATTCACAATATTGAATCTGGCGAAACAAAACGCCCCCGCAAAATAGATGCACTCGCGGAAGCTCTAAACTGTACCCCAGAATATTTGCTGTTTGGGATTGGTGAAACTCAATCTGATCAGAAAAGTGCTAACAATAATGTTTCACCAGGACCAACAATTAAAGCCACCGCCCCACTAATAAGCTGGGTGCAAGCAGGTAGCTGGTCTGAAATAACTGAAATTAAAGCCTATGATGCAGAGCGCTTTATGTGCCCTGTTAATTGCAGTGATCTTACGTTTGTACTAAAAGTCCAAGGCATTAGCATGGAGCCAAAGTTTGATGAGGGTGATTTAATTTTTGTAGACCCAGAAGCCGAATGCATCCACGGTTCCTATGTAGTAGCCCGCCTAGACGACGACAACCAAGCCACATTTAAACAGCTAATTATAGAAAATGGCCACAAATTCCTGAAAGCAGCCAACCCCAACTGGCCAGAGCAATTAATACCAATAAACGGCAACTGCACATTAGTGGGTAAAGTGGTGTTTGCTGGCAAGTCGTTTTAATTAACTAAACACCAGGCACAAAAAAGCCCGCGTTTGCGGGCTTTTATATGCAGACCTACTGGTTACTATGCTCGGACTAAGAATGCCCAAGCTTGATAACCATACTCGTGAGCGTCTAATTGTTTTTCTGATTTACCACGTACTTTGCGGTAGCGGCAGAAAATCCACTTAAACCCTTTCGGAGCAGGCTTGTTACCTAACTTTTTTAGTTTCACTCATACAACACCTCCTTACTGAGATAAATTGTTTCCTTGAGTTTTTGGTATTATGGTGCTAAATTCATCATTGACTTAATACGAAAACGCAAGGTCTCGATGCTACTCAGTACATCAAGCTTTTTGTTTTAAGACTCTAAGTGAGTTGGCGCTCATTTAGAGTCTACCCTACCTAAAAAATTTACTTTGGTAGGTTGCTGCTTCCAAAGATACACCACATAGGTCTGCAATTTCTTGCGGTGCTTTCCCCTTCAGCAAATCTTTTTTTGTGTATGGCATTAGAATTTCACCACCAAAACAATTGGCCTGCCATTCACTATCTTCGAACGGTCTTAGCTCTTCATTAGTTCTGGCTAAAGTAATTTCTAAGTTTGAGTGTAATATATAATGCCCCAACTCATGTGCGGCAGTCATTCTATCGCGTCCACAACCATCCAGCGCTCGCTCGTAAACATCTTCTCTAAGCATTATTGTTTTTTGTTCTGGTATAGTGAGCCCATGATTACTTTGCATTACTGATTTTGGAAGAACTTCAAAATTAAACTCATTATCAAGTTTAGGTAATGTAAATTCCAACATTTCAATAATGGGTAAGTATAGTGAGCTACTACCCTGCTTTTTTTCTAATGTTAAACGCACAATCGAAGCAGCTTCTCGAATAGCATGCCTAGATTCAGGTGGTACTTTGATAGAATAACCGCTCAAATCACACTCCTTATTTCTCTAATAATCGTTTTAAATTTTCATAATCTTCATTATTTAAGTCATCAAAATTTCTTGCAAATAGAAGCGCTGCTTCTCTTGCCGTTTGATTTTTACCTTGTAAATTAACCTCTACGGAAGTTTGCGACAGCTCTGCATTCTTACGTAACTCTTTTTCCATTTCAGTATTCGGCTTTAGACGATTAATAATCTGCTCTAAAATGTCACTTGTAACAGGCCTTTTACCTGTTTCAATTGCCGAAATATAAGATGAAGTTTTACCTAGCGATTCAGCTAAAGCTTTTAACGATACCTCTAGGTCAATCCTCAGTTTCCGTACTGATTTTCCAAAAGGACTTAACATATTTATTCTCCCAACCCATGACGCGGTAATGGATGAAATTCACCCAACATGAGAATAGTAACTTAGCCGAGAAAATAAATCAACTAAATTTAGATGATTTATTTTCTCGGTTAAGTTTAGTTCTTTGCAAGATTAAATAGTAAGATATCTTATGCGTAATATTATGGCACTTATCTTTAAAGCAGTTAATGCGAAACACTCAAAACTGTATATCCATACAGTTAATTTTATGCTTTAATTAATTTTTTAGCAGGCTTATAAAAATGCTCATACAAAATGTTCTGACAGGTCCTAATTTAAAAGACCTTAAAACAACACTTGATAATAACTTTTTAAGTGACGCTACATTTGTTGGACGCGCCAGTGGTAATAGTATGGAAGGCGTTGGTATATTTGATGGCGACTTACTCATAGTTGATAGAGCTAAATCTGTTAAGCACTATGACATAATTGTGGCTTGTTTAAATGGCCAATTCGTTTGTAAGCTTGCTGATTTAAAAAATAACCTTTTACTTTCAGCCAACCCAGAAAATGAGCCCGTTAAACTCACAGAGTTTGACCAGTACAATATTGAAGGTGTTGTAACTCAATCAATTAGAATGCATAGGGCTAACTTAACCTTAGGATAGACAGCAGTTACATTAACTTTAAAAAAGGCTCTCCTTTCACAATCACTTTTGTTGTATCTAATTTATTAAGCTCATTTGTATTTATGTTTAATAAATTAGCTTCAACTAAAAATACCGCTCTTTGGTTTTGCTTATCAACACTCAAAACTTTAACTTTTGCAAATGTTTCAGCCTGATCTGAACGAACAAGCGCTTCACCCTCTACGTCTGCAAATACAGAAAAGTTAGGGTTATCTTTTGATTTTGATACAAGCTCAACACCCTGCTTTATATCTTTCTTTTTTATCGCAAACGCATGAAAGTCGTTGTCATTTTTACCAAACGAAACAACCACTGACTCATCTGAACTAGGCAACAAATTGAATGTATCAACGCTTATATAAAGTATCTTCTGCTGAAAACTATAAACATGAGAATAAATTATTAGCGCGACAAATATTATAGAGAAAAATATTTTCATAGGGGCGAACTCTAATTAACATTTTATATTAAATAGAGCATAGTGCATTGGAAAGAATTGTTAATTGTAATGTCCGAAAAGTGCCATTTCCGGACGGTGGTAACGGCTAGCTCAGCTGGGCAATTGGAGCGCAGCGTAAATTGATCCGCTGCAGCTGTTTGCTAGAGCGCTTAATCAAAATTTATACCAGCACCTAAGTAAAGGATTTCTATTGCGCTTCTTGTTAAGTCGATCAACTCTTGAAGAATTTGAATTGCTGGTTTTGCTGGGTCTATGTCACTAATAATGATTTCAACTGGCACATTGAGCTCCTGCTCGATTATATTTGATGGAGGTATTTTTGCTTTTCGCCTTTGCGTCCATGTCATAGGTCGTACCCTCCACACTACATCACGATGGCAGTTACCTGCGCCACAGTCAATTAGACCAGATGGGAAATCAGGAACCAATCTTTGAAGCATTGCGCTATCAATTTTTGTAAAGTTTCCAGTAGGTATTAATAGCTTATGTTTATCCATTACATCCAAGTCATGGATGGCGCAAAGTAACAAATTACCCCCATCCCTGTATGGCTTGAGGCTTGCAAGTGCATTTGCGAAATCTTGAGAGACCCTTGATGGCAGACCCGGTAAAACGGAGTCCCTTAGTGCAGTTTCTGAAGAAGTAATGGGAAACTGAATGTTTCTTCTTTCTCCGTCCGACTTCGCGTGCTTCTCGGTACAGTTCCAATATGCGTGATCAATAGCTGCTCTTAAGTTATGAAGAACATCACCAATTACAATAGCAGCTTCATTAGCAACTTCTTCGTCTCTCTTCGCGAATGTTGCTCTTTCACCAGTTTTGCAATTAGTTTCTAAATAATAGCCGAATGGCTTACGTCTCTTAAACAACTGACTAAGTTCAGCAAGATGCTTTTCTGCGCGTTTTACTTTTAGGTATGCACTATCCATATTTACACTCTAACAACTTTATCAGAGGACATTTCCCCTATTTTAGCGCGAAAACGTCCTTATTTTGTGAACTTACATTAATAGCAAATAGTGTAAGTGATTGCCAGCTATAAATATTATGCTTTCTGTAACTCATATAAACATGTAAAAAAGAGGAATGTTTCTTCTTATTCTTACCAAACTAATAAAGACTGACCGCTTATCGCTCTTTCCAGACCTTTAACAATACTAAGCTTACTTTATGGCACAATAGATAAAGTCTTCCCACACCTCTATGCTTTGGCGTTTCTCTTTCATATAGTCGTACCTATCATAATGCACACTCGATACATCAAACTTGTTGTGCTGTTGGAGTATGTCGCGGTTTACTTTATCAATACCCGCTTTACCCATTAACGTTTTACATGTTCGCCGTAGGTCGCGTGGGTTAAATGGTTCCATTTCATGTTTTTCGCACCAACGCAATATTGCCATTCTTATTGTAGATACATGTGCGGTGGCTGTTGGGTCGTCGCGATGCGGGAACATTTGCCCTGCTTTACCACTTTGCTGCATTAATTCTTGGATTATAGGTATTGCGGTTTCGCACAATGGCACTATGTGATCACCACGTTGTTGAACTTTTATTCTACTTGCAGGAATGGTGAATGTTTTGTTTTCAAGATCAAAGTCACTTACGAAAGAGCCGTAAACCTCGTTTACCCGCTGGCCACCGAGTAACAATGCCAGCTTTATATATTGTTGGGTGTAATAAGGTAGGTCGTCGGCATTCCATACTTTTTTTAGTTCGGCTTCATTTAACCAGCGTTCACCTTTATTTTTTGGCGTTTCAAAATTAATGTCTCTGATGAAGTTTGTTTTTATGTCGTATAGGTTTGGCTTTTTGTATTGCTCTGGTGAGTTATCAAAATCTATAGCAAATTTTAATATGCTCATTAGTACGCTGCGAACCAGTCGCGCTTGTTCTTTTGCTCCACGGTTGTATACGCGGTAAATAATATCGCGGGCCATGTCGATTGTGAACTCGTCGGGCATTAATTCGGGTTTTATAAACGGGTTTATGTTTCTTTTAATTAGTTTTTCAGTTCGGTCTATTGTTGACTCTGCCCAGCGTGTACTTATGAATACGTTAAAGTCATCGAGCATTTTTAACATGGTACGCTTTGCTGATGATTCAAACTCTGCTTTTTGAGTTTCTAATTGGTGTTCTTGCGGGTCGATATTGTCACTTAATAAGACTGCTATTTTAGCATGTTTACTACGCGCTTTTTTAAGATCGACGGTTGGGTAATTACCAAGGCCTATAACTTTACGCTTGCCATTTATGTGATACTGGACCCGAAACGTTTTAGCGCCTGATTCGCTAACCCGTATTTGTAAACGCCCTTCTCCATAATTACCTGACTCGGTTAATACATAGCGCTTTTCTTTGGCCTTAAGCGCCTTAATTGATTTGTCTGTAAAGTTCATATATTGCCATTTGAAACTGTGACCACCACATGGGTCACAGTTTTGGTCACAGATTAGTATGCGATAACAATAACAGAACGAGACAAAATGAAAAGCTTTAGACTAGCTTAAATGTGGTTTAACAGGGGGTCGCGACAATATAATGCTGGATGAAATCTAAAAAACCGACATGCCAAGTAATTCACACATTAATAAACTAACCCTTAAAAAATACGTATAAATAGCGCTGTACTTTACTATGCGCTACAACAGACATACTTACTTAAAAAAACTTTTTTGGCTAGCTGATTTACTGATTTTTAGCGCTTAAATAATCGCTGTGATTGAATTAAACACAGCAGTGGTGCATGCTTGTTCCTTATAAAGGGAATGATGATAAGCATAATGACTAGTTTGTCGTTAATTTAACGCTGTAATGTACTTGAAACTTACGCTCACTAGCGCTACTCTAACTGAGGTGGTCTGACCTCTATTAAGGAATAAGCAATGACACTCATATTTACACTCGGTTTAATCGCACTGCTCAGCATCGCGGTTTACCACAGAGCGAGTTGGAACACAGCACTTGGTGTTTCTGCCGCAACATTATTAATTGGTACCTTCGCAGGTGCTTTTGGTTTAATTAGCTGGTTGATCTTTTTGATCATCGCGGTTCCTCTTTCTGTTACTGGCATTCGTCAGCAATATATAATCAAGCCGATTTTTACTACCTTTAAAAAAGTAACACCAAGCATGTCTGACACTGAAAAGTCAGCAATCGATGCCGGTACTACGTGGTGGGAAGCTGATTTATTTTGTGGTAACCCAGATTGGAAAAAGCTACACCAATACCCAGTTCCAAAACTGACTATTGAAGAGCAAGCCTTTATTGATGGCCCTGTAGAAGTAGTATGTAGCATGCTAGATGATTGGGAAGCAACACACGAGCTTACCGATTTACCGCAAGATGTATGGCAATATCTAAAAGATAATAAATTCTTTGCCATGATCATCAAAAAAGAATACGGCGGTTTAGAGTTTTCTGCGTTTGCACAATCATGTGTTCTGCAAAAGTTAACCAGTAAATCGACCTTACTATCATCAATTGTAGGTGTACCTAACTCGTTAGGCCCAGGTGAATTACTACAGCACTACGGTACTGAAGATCAAAAAAATCATTATTTACCGCGCTTAGCCCAAGGCCAAGAAATTCCATGTTTTGCATTAACCTCGCCAGAAGCAGGCTCTGACGCAAGCTCAATTCCAGACTATGGTGTTGTGTGTAAAGGGCAATGGAACGGTGAAGAAGTAGTAGGTATTAGCCTTACTTGGAACAAGCGTTACATTACTCTTGCACCAGTGGCTACAGTACTTGGTCTTGCCTTTAAACTACAAGATCCAGATGGTTTACTAAGCGACAACAAAGAGCCAGGCATTACCTGTGCACTTATTCCAACTAACACGCCAGGTGTTGAAATTGGTCGTCGCCACTTCCCGCTTAACGTACCATTTCAAAATGGCCCGACTCGCGGTAAAGACATTTTTGTACCCCTTGATTACATTATTGGTGGCCCAGAAATGGCTGGCCAAGGCTGGCGCATGCTGGTTGAATGTTTATCGGTTGGCCGTGCAATTACATTGCCATCAAACTCTGCCGGTGGCATTAAAACAATTGCCGTAGCAACAGGTGCATATAGCCGTATTCGTCGTCAGTTCCGTTTACCTATTGGTAAAATGGAAGGTGTTGAAGAGTCACTGGCTAAACTTGCAGGTTACGCTTACAGCTCAGATGCAGCCGTTAGTATGTCAACGGGTGCGGTAGATTTAGGTGAAAAGCCATCGGTTGTTTCAGCTATTATTAAATATCACCTTACCGAGCAAATGCGCGAGTCGACCATTCATGCAATGGACGTACTTGGCGGTAAAGGGATTATGCTTGGGCCAAATAACTATTTAGGTCGTGGCTATCAAGGTGCCCCTATTGCTATAACAGTAGAAGGTGCCAACATCTTGACCCGTAATATGATTATTTATGGTCAAGGTGCAATTCGCTGTCATCCATTTGTACTAACCGAGCTTGGTGCTTGTGAAATTGAAGACCGCGAAGAAGCGCTTAACGTATTTGATAAAGCGCTAATGGGCCACATTGGCTTTACAATGTCGAACCTTGTACGTACTAAGTGGCTTGCGCTTACCGGTGCACGTTTCACTAGCGTACCGTACAAAGACGACACCGCAGAGTTTTACCGTATAGCATCACGCTTTAGTGCATCGCTTGCGCTTATGTCTGACATTAGCATGGCGGTATTTGGTGGCTCGCTTAAACGTAAAGAGCGCATTTCAGCACGTTTAGGTGACTTACTAAGCTACTTATATTTAGTGTCTGCAACGCTTAAACGTTATAACGACGAAGGCCGTAAACAAGAAGATTTAGCCCTAGTAAAATGGAGCTGTCAGGATCATCTTTACCACTGCCAACGTGCCCTTGCTGATTTAATCAATAACATGCCCTCTGCCCCATTACGTGGCGTATTAAAAGTATTGTTATTCCCGTTTGGTCGCCCGGTTCGTAAACCTACCGACAAACTTGAGCATAAACTAGCACAACTACTTCAAGTACCTAGCGAAACGCGTAACCGTTTAGCAAGCTATGTTTACTTAAAAGATGAGCCACTAAACCTAGTTGGCCGTCAAGAGCAAACACTTAAAGACGTACTGGCTGTAGAGCCGTTATTTGAACGAGTATGTAAAGAAAAAGGCCTTAAACTGCCATTCTTCCAACTTGATAAAGTAGCGCAAATGGGCCTTGAAGCTGGCATATTAAGCCAAGCAGAAGCTGATAAATTAGCCGCTGTTGAAAAAGCCCGCTTAGATGTGATTAACGTTGATGACTTTGACCCAGCTGATTTATTAGCAGGCAAAGCCGCACGTAAAAGTGAAGACAGCAAAGCAGATGCAGCTTAACCCGTTAGGTTAACGCAGCCAACAGTCCGCCTGTTGTGATCATCCAAACCAGCGCGTAATGTGCTGGTTTTTTTTGCACGATAGCTTGTTGGAGTGCGCACCAAATAATGCCAGTTAATAGCAACAAGCCATTTGCTTGGTTGAATAAAGCAAAAAAACCAATAAGCGAAAGTAAGAGCACAATTAAACTAGGAACAAATTGGCCAATAAAAAATGCTGTTTGCTTATTCTGCATTTTAAAAAACACACTATATTGTTGATGTAGATGACTACAATCAAATTGTAATGAACTACTAAACAACACCACAAAAGCTAGTGACAAAATACTAAATATATCAGCTAAATTAGCGCGCTCTTGTAGTAGTACCTCAAATGCCATAAATACGCACAACAATAAAGCACCTCGCCAAATCAAAATCCAGCTGTTGTGTATAAAAAACATTAGCCAAAAGCCTGTAAGCGAGCTTAGCTCTAACTTAGCTGCAAAATTAAAAGGTACCATTAAGGTGCTTAAGGCAAATAACAGCACAAAGGCACACTGATAAATCAGTGGACTTACATCAAACGGTAACATTAACCACATTGCAGATAACAAAAATCCATAAACAAGCGCTATTGGCTTGTATAAGCATAAAATGCCGAGGATAAATTGTAATAGTAAAAACACCAAAAAATGCGGCACCCTAAGCCACTGGTTTATGCTCAGGTCAATCGCAATAACAAGGCTTGCAATCAACCAGCCATTACTTAACAGCAAAAGCTTTATATCCACCAAACCAAGCCAATACCGCTTTACCAATGTCTGTTGAAACGCTCGTTGGGTTGAGTTTTTTATTGCAGACTTCATTGCGCTTAACATTACACTTTGTAGCAGCAAATACAGCCAAGCCATTTGCGCACCATATTGAGGTGCATCACTACTATCAATAATTTTTCCAAGCCCTAAAAAAAGTAGCAATATCAAACCCAACACTGACGAGCCTAACACCACTAAAAATAACACCCCAAAGCTTTTCAGTTGTAATAATAATTGTGTAAGTTCAGTCTTGTATGCCTGAAAACGATAATCCATAAAAGAGCGGTATTGGCCAATAGATTGTTTTAAATTTGCAATCATAAAGGCATACACTCAAAGCCATGCAGTAAAAAAGGCTCGGGCTCGTGACAGGTAATAATTATTTGACCTTGTGGCTTATTTACTAAATATTCATCAAGTAAAATTAATAAATACTCAATACTCGCTTGATCAAGCGCTGCACTGGGTTCATCTAACAGTAAATACGGTGCATCGCGCATAAGCGCTAAAATTAACTGGCACTTCTTTTGGTTACCTGATGATAGAGCGTCAAAGCGCGTATTTAGAAATTCATTAAAATTAAATCCATCGACTATAGCTGTTGGCCAACAACAACCAAATGTATTTGAGGATAAGTTAATTATTTGCTTTGCTGTTAAAAAGTCGGGTAAAGCAATACTGTCAGAGGCAATAGCAACTTGCTTATGTGGTTCTGTTAATGCGTTTCCAGAAAACAAAAGCTCACCACTTTCGTAAGTTTCAAGCCCCGCTAACATCATCAATAGAGTTGTTTTCCCTTGGCCATTAGGTGCTTCGATGCACACTTTTTGGCTGCTAAACACTTTATTGTAATCACGATAAACCACGTTGGTAACAAACTGCTTATTTAAGCCAATCACTTCAATCATAAAATATCCCTATAAGTAAGCGTGATATTATAAATAAACTTTTATGAGAAACAAAACCCATCACCACAGCTTTAAAACAACACTAACGGGAAAGTAACATCGCTTTCTAATAGCGATAAATCTTTTAGCAAAGTGAAACAGTATCAGAAGCTCTGAAAAAGCTTATGACATCAACAGCGTTCCTCTCTAACACTTCACTATAAAGATAAGCTTTTTACATCTGCGGCGCTATGACTTAGCCTCAAGCCATATAAACTACTTTAAAGGACAATTTGAATTTTGATAACACGTAAAGCTATGAACTAAACTAAAAATTAAGCTATGAGTTTTTAATTCAAATCTACTACGGTTTACGTGTTGATCTGACTCCATAAAAGTAGACACCTATTTAGGAGTCAGTTCTCATGAAAGTAAAAGCGTTTCGTAAACATACAGAGGAATTTAAAAGAAAAGTGGTGCAGGAGTCATTAGACTCACACGGTACCGTTAAAATGACCGCTAATAAATACGGTATTCATCCCGATATGCTGTCAAGTTGGAGAAGTAAAATGACCTCAAGAAAAGAGCCTAAGCCACTTAAAAACCATGGTCCAGAAAAGTCATATAAAGACCTTGAACGTCAAGTTCGTAACCTTGAAAAGCAGCTTGAGGACGTACAGTTGGAGAACGACGTACTAAAAAAGGCGAGGGCCTAC
>Ga0209756_1000088_pt1 | contig 82616 bp, 72 predicted proteins | sample ETNvirenome_6_85_FD_184071 | JGI IMG/M metagenome (GOLD analysis project Ga0209756, IMG submission 184071) | Marine viral communities from the Pacific Ocean - ETNP_6_85 (SPAdes) (version 3) | ecosystem: Environmental > Aquatic > Marine > Oceanic | place: Pacific Ocean | collected 2013-06-19 | reverse complement strand
AGCAGGGGCAAAGTTATCTAACATCTGATGTAGTGGCACCTGTCAATCCCAATTCCGGAGGGCCCTATGGTGGTTACATTAACCAAAACATTCTCGTGAACTTAATCCCTCAAGATCCACGCCTGTCAATATATACCTTTTCCCCCTCTTATTATAAAACCGGTAATGCGGGGTGGGAAGCGCTTTCAATCGCCAGTGATAAAGGCAAATGGTATCCCCTGTCCACATCTACAACGGAAATCTACAATCATCTGTCCGAAATATTGAATGAAACAGCATGCGGAGAGGAGGCACCAGAGACACCATGAAATATGGCACTTTAGCGGTTCTATTTTCGATGTTTCTTCTTATAGGGTGTGGTATAGAAAAAAGGATAGACAATGCAACCAGCAAGTGTGAAAGTATTGTATCCGAGGCTTTAGAGGGGTTAGAGGGCGCGTGCCTCACCACCGAAGATCTTCTAGAACTAATTGCACACCTTCAACAAATGGAAGGTGACACAAACCATGTCTGCGAGGAGGACGCTTTCAGTGAAAACAGTGAAAACTAAGTATTACGATCAGATCTTCGGGGGCCTTTTGGTTTTTTTGATGGGATTTTGTATAATTGATGCGTTTGCGTCCGCTCTCTGGGTTAATCATCATTACGCTGGTGAAGCCAACCCCCTGATGGCGGCGCTGATGGATGTGGATTTAAGCCTTTTTATGTATGTGAAATTGGGGGTAACCTTTCTTAGCGGGATTATCTTGTGGAAAATCCGCCAATATCCTCTCGCCAAGTATGCATTGGCTGTTTGTTTGATCACGTACGGGTATATTTTCTATAAACATGCCTGTATCGCGTATGAAGTGATTTGTTTTCATAACGCCATCGGTGAGATAACAAGCGGACATTGGTAATCTACTTAAATCTTCTTATTTCGAGCAGTAACCCTAGAATATAACTAATTATTGATGTCACAATACAGGGTTTCTATGCAAAATTTACAAAAATTGTCTAATAATCTGGTTGCTTCTTTTATAGATAAATTTACCCTCACAGAGAAACCCGCTGTTGAGTTTTTAGAAGATGCCCAGAATAGTGAGAACCCATTGGGGCGCACTGCGGCCTATGAACCCGGCACGATGAAAATAATGGTATATACAACGGGGCGTCATCCTAAAGATATATTGCGCTCGTTGTCACATGAACTGGTTCATCATATGCAAAATTGCCGCGGAGATTTAGGATCTGAACATGGCACCACTGAAGAAGGTTACGCACAGAGCAACGAACATTTGCGAGAAATGGAAAGAGAAGCTTACGAATGTGGAAATTTATTTTTTCGCGATTGGGAAGACAATTTAAAGAGCAGCAATATTCAACTTTATGAAACTATTTATAGAAGCACTAAAAACAAAGGAGATCGATCAATGTCGACAAAAGATTGGAAAAATCAAGAACTCAACACACTCTTGATGGAAAAATGGGGCTTTAAAGCGCCCGAAAAACAAGAGCTTAGTGAAGACGTGGTACCGGTGGTTAATGTTATCGACAACTACGAAGGGGTTCAGAAAGAATACCCTAGCGAAGAAGCTTTGGAAGAAGAAGAGGAAGCTCAACTTAAAGCTGATCCCCATCCTATTGACCCTCAAGCGCGTATACGCGATCTAGAAGAAGACGAAGAGGCCGCTTTGCGTGAGATGGTTTCTGGTGTAATTCAAGACATCTTGAGTGAAAAAAGTGAAGGTTGATCTTAACAAGCTAACAAAACGATTCTTATTGGGGGAGGCTAAGAGCCGCCCGAGCGTACGCGCTTATGTAGAGTCCATTGTTAACATCCTAGAACAATTTATTCCTAAAAGCCAGCGCGAAAGTCGTCAACTAAGCGTTGCGCGACAGCATCTCAACGAAATAAAAAAATTAAACCGCAAGCTGGAAGAAAAAATCACGCTTTTGGAAGAACAAGTAAAGGTATTAGAAGAGGGGAAGTAAATGGGCGGCGTTTCCGGACATTTAAATCATCTCTATGACAATAGAGATTTAACTTATGATGATATCGCTGACATCCTAATGAAGGCCGCGGCGGGCGAACTTGTAGGTACCGAGAAGACTGATGGATTTAATATCTTTTTGGGCTATGTGAACGGAGAGCCTCGGGCAGCTAGAAACAAAGGTGATATGGCCAAAGGCGGCATGACTTTTGATGACCTGCTAGCTCGAAAGTTTCAAGGCGGCGAGAAAGCGCGTCGTGCATACGTGGAAGCTTTTGATGCGTATGCTAAGGCCGCCCACACCCTTTCAGAAAAAGAAATTGCTTCTATTTTCGGGGAAGACGGCGAAATATTTTATAACGCTGAAATCCAAGGACCATTGGCCGCCAATGTGATCAACTATGATGATAATGTTATCAATATTCATCGGATGGGTCATAAACGATACAATCATGACAACAATCAACTCGAAGTGGTCGATAACGAAAAAGAATCGGCTGCCCTCGACGCTCTTATCGATAGGTTTGAGGCAGTCCTAGCCACTGAGCCTTTCAATGTGCGCCGCACCGCGTTTTTGGAACTTAATAAAATTACTGATGAACGCGTTGTCGATGATACTTTGGCGCGCATCCAGGCGGCCGGCCTGGCTGGCGATATTACAATCGACGATTTACTAGAAAGAGAACTATTACGACAAATCAAATCACACATTTCCGACCTTTCTGCAGAAAAGCAACAACAACTGGCCGCGCGAATCTTAAAAAGAGAAGGCCACTTAAGTTTAACTCAAATCGGAAAAGGTCTTGGTCGAGATATTAAAGATCAAATCACTTTATTCGTTAAAGAAAAAGCCCCTGAAATCATTAAGGAAAAAATGTGGCCAATTGAGGCAGCAATACATGATTTTACCGTAGAATTGTTGCGTGGCCTGCACAGCGCTTATGTTTTAGACAACGAGCATGAAGTGGAGAAGTTAAAAACAGAAGTTGAAGCCGCGATTCGCGCAATTCAAAAGTATCAAGGGCCCTATAAGGACGAGGCTCATGACATATTACGTCGCCAATTAGAAAAATTAAAACATCATGATAATGTCGACACTGTGGTGGAAGGATTTGCCTTTCAATACTGCCACAAAGGCGGTGATTGCGCCATGTATAAATTTACCGGCAACTTCGCCCCTATTAATCAGTTATTAGGCTTATTCAAGTACGGTAGAGGTAAAATGCCTCCAATGAATCTAAACGAGCAGACTGATAGAATAGAAAACATTGTGGGCATTTACCCTGGAAGATTTCAGCCCATGGGGCGTCACCATGCGGAAGTTTTTCGAAAAATTCAAGACGAAAGAGGATACGACCATGCCTTTATAGCTACGTCGGACAAAGTCTCGCCACCCCGCTCTCCTTTTGATTTCTCAGATAAACAAGTAATTGCGTCTCAGCACGATATTGCCTCTTCTCGGGTGGTTAACACTAAAAACCCTTATAGGGCACTAGAAATTCTTGAGGATTTTAATCCCAAGACTACGGCCGTTATATATTATGTGGGAGCTAAAGATATGGCCGAAGATCCTCGCTTCGCAGCTTTGGGCGGCGTTAAGAAGGACGGCTCTCCCCGCTATTTTCGCGAATACCACAATGGCGAAGATCTAAAGGGTTGGGGGGAACATGGCTATATAGCAATTGCTCCACATGTTTCAATTGATATCCCCGAAGTTGGGGAAATGTCGGGAACGAATCTGCGTAACGCCTTAGAAAATGCCGATGAAGAAACGTTTGAAAAAATAATGGGCTTTTATGATGCTCAGATATATGATATAATTAAAGGAAAGCTGGGGCAAACTAGCTTGGAGGAGGCCCGGTATCATCTGGGCATCTTTCGTGGGTTGATGGAAGAAGTTTTAGAGGAAGGCTTTGGCTTGCCCTCTATCGGTATCGTTGGCCGCGGCGAACACCGTGTTTCCGGTCACAGAGATGACGACGGCGACGAGACAGAAGAAGAAGATTTGGAAGAAATTTCAGCCAATGCCGCCGGGGCCGCGCATTACCCGTCTCAGAGTCGACGGAGACCGCGCCGAAAAAAACTAGAAGAAGATGAAATTGTTAATGAATTCTGCAACTATTTACTAAACAACCTTGAGGGATAAAATATGATCAATCGTGATGAAATGATTAACGAAATAAAAGAAGAAAAGCGCTTGCGCCAACTCATTCGAAAAGATTTAAAGCGCTTTTTGGAAAACAAGAAGGCGCAGAGCCTGCAAGAAGGCAAAGCAGAAGAACGTTTGCGGTCTCTTGTTCGCAAGTTGATTGTTGAAGCCGCGAAGACCGACGTTCCTGATGCCCAGCCTCATGAAAACACAGGCATCAATGTGCTGGAAGATCTTCTGAGAAATATTATCCCAATTGTCGAAGAAGGTTATAAAGCGCTTACTAGTGCTACAGAACAGCGCACGTCTTTTCGATCTCATATTCTAAATGCCATTGAAAACACTCTCAAGCCGGTTGAAGTGGTGGCAGATCTAGATACCGAAGAAGCTGCAGAAGCCTTAGAAGAACAGGATGTCACCATCAATGTCGACGAAGAAGAAGCCGTCGAGGACAAATTCATCCCGGTACGAGACATTGACATGGAAGACGAAGAACCAGAAGAGGAAGACGAAGATACCTTCACAATTGCCGGCGAAGACCTCACGGGAAGAAATTTTGCTTCCATCACTTTCAATAAAGTAGAAAAACAAATTATAGATGCTTTTGAGAGCCTGGCAAATACTGAAGATCGCGATCTATTCTATGATTATTTACTTACCAATCTTAAACTGTATTTCGATAAATTTGAAGAAGAACTTCAAGTCTCTAGCGATGAACCAGATTCTCCTGATTACGAAGGCGCCGGCGCCCCGCTTGACGTTGCAGGCGAAGAAACTGATGAACTTGCAATTTAGTTCTTTACTTATCCCTTCAAATATGATATAATCTATATAAATACTTATTATTATTAAGTAATATTAATTTATATGTCTTGGAATAAAAGAAATAAATACTACGGTCTTTATAAGAATTATAGTATAATAAACAAACTAACTAAAGAAGACATCTTAAATAAAGAAGCGCTTAATACTATTAACAATATTCCATTGGAAGATTTAATAGCTATTAAATTAGAACTCTCTACCAGATTTTTAGGCGGTAAGTTCTACGGTATACCTTTGTGGCATTCTATGCGGGATATTACTCAGGACGCTGTATTGAAAACAGCCGTTAGTGTATGTCGCTCCAAGAAAGAAAGCGCAAAGTTCCTAGGAATCGACTATACTGACTTCAGAAAACTAATTAAGAAATTCGATATTGAATCGTTTTTTGAAAAGGAAAGACATGGGGACGAAACGGTTTCGACAGAAAACGGATCTGACTAGCGTGCAAGACTGTGTGAGTAACACAGCCAAAATACTCAACCTTTATAAAAGCCAACGATAACGTTGAATTTGATTACGCCCTAGCGGCTTAATCACGGGGCTTTCTAACTGCCTTGATATCAAAAATTAGAAAAAAAGGGAACTTTATTTAGTTATTAACTAAATAATTTTGGTAGCCAACACCTTTAAGAGTGGCAAATGGATTCCCCGATAGGATGTTGGGTGGCTGGTGCAACGGCGGTGATTGCATCTATTCTTGTGAATGACGTTAACAGTTAACTTTTCTGGACTTGGGTTCGACTCCCAACGTCTCCACCAAATTTAATTTTTACCTACCTGGCGACTAATTATGTTAAATATATAGGAGATCTCATATGAGCGATGACGATCAACAAGAATACGAAGAATATGAAGAGGAGTCTGTAGAGGCCCCCGCGGAAGAACTAGATGAAGAGTCAACCACTAGTAGCTGGGATATGCCCACGGAGGACGCGTTAGGTTACGATAACTTTGATTTTGCTGAAGCGTACAGCGACGACCCCTCTCCTGACGAAAAAATGTTACCGGAGAACTCCGCACCAAGCGCCATTAAATGTGCTTTCCTTGGCCTAGGCGGTGGTGGTGGAAAGATGGCGAAAGCCTTTTTGGATTTAGGGTTTCATAAAACTCTTCTAATCAATACCACGGAAAAAGACCAGCCGCCCGGCATCGATCCGGAAAATTTTCTTTTAATCCCGGGTGCCGACGGTGTTGGTAAAGATATCCAACTTGGAAAGCAAGTTCTAGGTGACAATAGCGCACTAGTGGAGGATGCCTTAAGGACTCGAATTGGTAAAGTTGACTGGCTGTTTGTACTGGTCGGAGGTGGCGGTGGAACTGGTAGCGCATCCTATGAGCTTCATAAGTGTTTAACCCGTTATCTGTCTTCGATAGAGGCCACCGGGAGAGTCATTTATATTATTAGTAAACCCTCTGCGCAGGAACTTCTAAACCCTACCATTAAAGCAAATTCAAATAAAGCGTTGCAAGATGTTAAAAAAGAGCCGCATATTGTTATTGATAACGAAAAACAACTCCATCTTCTGCGCGGAAAAGTCGGGATGCTTAATATGTACCCAGCGGCCAACTTGAATTTTGCCAAACTGTTCGCGCAGATCCTCAAACTTGCGACGGAGGCTTCTCCAATCCAAGCATTTGACTCAAAAGATCTTGAAAAGTGCTTGTACGCGCCAGGACGCATACTTCTAGGAAGCACTGTAGTCCGTAATCCTCGTATTTCAGATCTAGGTGCAACAGTTCTTCAAGGATGTTTAAATTCCTCCCCGTGCTCTAAACCTTCGCGGCACCCCAAAATGGGTGTGCTGCTCTTGGTTACCACTCCTGAAATGGCTAATGATCCTATAATCAGCAACCAATTAGAAGCTGCTTTTTCATATGTTGGCGGAAGAGCCGAAACACTTTTTTCAGGGGTTTATATAAAAGAGCCTCTCCCTGGATTGGTAGCAATGACGCTTCTCGGCGGCATGTAATTTTCTTAATTTTAATCTAAACATGTTGTATAATCTATGTAACAAGCTATAGAGGTGTGTGATGGAAGAAAATCCAAAGAAAACATGGAAGACTTATGGCGTTTTTGATACTTACGAAGACGCGTCCGCAGAAAAAATGGGAATAGTAGATAAATTTGATTTGGTGAAGATTAGGCGTTCTGGCCCCGGCGGGAACCAATTCAAGATCAAGACATGGACGGAACCGACCGCGAAGCCCAACAAAAAGAAAACCAAGAAGAAATAAGGGAAACATGGCAACTAAAAAACATATATTAGTAGTGGGGACTGGTACAATTGGCGAGCCACTAATTGGAATACTTTCAGATTTCCGAGAAAAGTTAAATCTTGGACATGTCATTTTTCATAAGCGCACTCCCCTGGTAGATGAAGTGGCAAAAGTCAACAGTCTAATAAAAAGAGGCGCTCGACTCGCAGCAAATGAAGATATGATTCCAGCTTTTGGAGAACTAGGTCACGAGGTACAGTATAATTTTCAGACAGCTTTAAAGGCCGCGGATATTGTAATTGATTGCACCCCCGCTGGTAATGAACATAAAAAGAAGCACTATGCCGAACACCCGGGCAAGATTTTTATAGCCCAGGGAAGCGAAAAGAATTTTGGAGTGCCTTACGCGCATGGCATCAACGATGGGGTCCTCGATAAAAAACCTCCCTTTATTCAAGTGGTAAGCTGCAATACTCACAATATATGCGCGTTAATTAATACACTTGTAGACACACCGAAAGACTTGCTTGCCGCCGACTTCGTTTGTATAAGAAGATCCAACGATATTAGCCAAAAAAGCTCATTTGTTCCTTCCCCGGAGGTTGGCCAACACTCAGATGCGATTTTCGGCACTCACCATGCGAGAGACGCTCAAGATGTGTTTGCGACTCGCGGGGAACATTTAAATTTGTTTTCTAGCGCTATGAAGTTGAATACTCAATATATGCACATTATTCGATTTAGCGTGAAGATCAAGGGATCTCCCTCAAGAGAAAACATTCTACGTCGTTTCCAAGAGAATAAGTTTACTGCTGTTACCCATAAGACGTCGGCCAATAGAGTGTTTTCCTTCGGCCGTGATCATGGCTATTACGGTAGAATCTTTAATCATACCGTCCTCTCAATTCCATCACTGCACCTCCAACAGTGCGCAGGAACCACTATTGTTTCAGGATTTTGCTTCACCCCTCAAGATGGAAATTCTTTACTAAGCAGTTGTGCTGCAGCGATGTGGGCCGCATACGGTAAAAAATACAAGAAAATGATGGACTCCTTTGATAAATATCTATTTACTAATATATGAGGGGCAATGTTCGCAATCAAGATTATGTAGGCACTCCGGGCAATTTATCTATCAAGGTAGAATATATCCCCCAGCGCGCTGGCAACAAGATAACTTTTTTTATTGATAACGCTCCAGCTTTCAGCCGTTATTTTCGCACCGCGCCTGTATCAGATAAGCGCTACATGCACGACTTTACCACTCAAATTTGTAATATGTTTTTCCGGACCGTTTCTGAGGAGATTTTTGCCAACAGTGTGGCGGATAAAGACTATTTAAAAGCAAAATATATTTATAGGACGATACAGGCAGTCTCCACCAAAGCCGGTGTGACTATTTGGACTCGCTAGTCGCTGCGACATCCACATCAGTTTTCTTTTCAATCGGAGAAAATAAGTCTTCTAACTCTAGAAGCTTCATTACTGTTTTATAAGTTTCATATTTTTTGATATTTTTATATATAAAATCCAGGAGTTTGCCATGTCGAGACGAAAGAGCAATTTGAGGGAAGCGAATATAAACCGAATGTAGCACTCCGATCAATTCACCTTTCACGTTTAAAATCATTGACCCGCTGCTTCCGGGGTTTGCGGGCAAAGAATAAAAGGCATATTTTCCCGAGCTTCCATCGTACATTCCCTCAAATAAGGGTACCATGTGCGGTTGCCAAATTCCACGCGGTGCAGCAATATTATATACTTTCTCTCCGGGCTTCGGTGCCTCTCGCGAGATTTTAATCGCGGGAACGTCAACGAGGCCTTTGATATATATTAAACAAATATCATTGTCGATATCGGATGCCAACACTGTGGCCTTATATTCATCCCCGTCTAAACTGGTTGCGGTGAAAAAGTTTTTATAGACTATCGCCGGCGTAACCGGTGGGACCTCTGTTTCGCAAAAGTGCGCCGCGGTAATGCCATAAGAACCTCCTTGGTCGATTTTAATGATAAATCCGGACGCCATCGACCGCATCTCATGGGTCAGACATTTATGATCACCGCATTGTTCTAATTCAACTTTCTTTTGCAGGTACAGAAAAGACTGTCGCGCCTTTTGCAACATGGTGGGAGAGGTCGCAGCAGACGTGGCACAGGATGTGGAGAAAACCAATACAAAAGCTAGCAGTAAACTGATGCTTTTGAATTTGGCTTTGCCTCCAATCACGCAAGGTCCCTCATATAATAACTATGAGAAAAAAAAACAATTGTTTTGTTTTTATATAAAAAAACCGAAACTATTTATTCATGAGACCGATTATGGCTAAAAATATATATGTTTTAGACACCAGCGCGTGCCTTACTGATTCCAATAGTATTAGGGCTTTCGGCGAAAATGATGTTGTGCTGCCCTTGAAAGTACTCGAAGAGATTGACAGGCACAAAAAAAGACAAGATAGCGTTGGCGTTAATGCTCGCGAGGTTATTCGACGCCTCGACAACTTGCGGGAATCTGGAAGCCTCTACAAGGGCGTCAAACTTGGAACCGGCCGCGGGAAACTCTACGTTAAGTTGTGCGTCGGCGATGATTTGCCAAGCGATTTAGACACATCTATCCCAGATAACGAGATTATAGGGGTAGCATTGAACCAAAAGTCAGCGCACCCCCGGACCAAGGTAATTGTGGTTACTCGCGATATTAACATGCGTGTTAAGTGCGATGCGCTAGGATTAGCCACCGAAGATTACCTCACCGATCAGGTCATTAAAGACACAAGTCATATATATACAGGTTTTGTGGAGCACTTAGTTGACGAGCCCGTACTTGATAGATTTTACGCTGGGGAAGAAATTTTTATTGAAGAAGATGAACTGCCCCTGATGCCAAATCAGTTTATCATGTTGGTCTCTAACCAGAATGAAAAGAAAACCGGGCTGGCACGCTTTATAAACTATACTACACCATTAAGAAGAATCAACGGAAAACACAAAAAACCGCTATGGGGTGTAAAACCTAGAAATAAAGAACAAAGGTTCGCGCTGGATCTTCTTCACGACAAATCCATCGACGTGATCACTTTAGTGGGAAAAGCTGGTTCAGGAAAGACACTGCTAGCTATAGCCGCTGGTTTGCATCAAGTGATGGAAGAAGAAGCCTATCGAAGATTGGTAATATCACGGCCCATTCAACCACTGGGGAAAGATATTGGATTCCTTCCGGGCACAATGGAAGAAAAAATGCTTCCATGGATCGCCCCGATCCAAGATAATCTTCAATTTTTGCTGGGCAATGACAAGGCGGCTTTGGGAATGTATATGGATAACGGCACGATTGAGGTTGAGGCGCTCACTTATATACGCGGAAGATCTATTTCTAATGCCTTTATCATAATCGATGAAGCGCAAAATCTTACCGCTCATGAGCTTAAAACAATCATCACACGAGTTGGTGAAAATACTAAAATAATTTTAACCGGGGACATCGAACAAATCGACAATGTTTATATAGATGAAACCTCAAATGGCCTAACCCATGCTGTAGAAAAATTCAAATCCTATGAAATATCAGGCCACGTGGCGCTTATAAAGGGTGAGCGCTCCAAAGTTGCATCCATCGCCGCAAAAATACTTTAAATAATAATCAGAAATAAATATAATATTTATATTGACTTGGAGGAAAATATGAGCTATAATAGTGATGAAAACCCGGATCTTTTGCAAAAAGTGGAGCAAGACACGGAACTTAAAAAGTGGCTCGTTAACTATGTTGGCGAGAAACATCAACCTGAAGATGATGAAGTTAATGTTGAAATGATAATTAAGGTGCTGGCGGAAGAATTCCCCGAATTCCTTTTAGCTGTCGCCGAGGAGAACTTCATCCGCGGCTATCAACAGGGCCTAGCGGATGTAGAAGAAGGCGAAAAGCTTTTTAGAGAATATAATGAAGAAATACATTCTGGAAAATAGCGCCCAAAATAAAAGTGAGTTTAAAGAATATAAACTGTTCGACAAGCCGGTATATGTAATCAACCCTATCTCTGCTGGGGTTTCTTTAGATAAAGTGTTGCACGATATCGAATCAAAAGTTCCGGCTTCTTTAACCGCTAATTTTGATAATATTTATATCGGAACATTCGAAGATTTCTCACGTAACGGAAAGAATTTTAATGCTATATATAAGGACGGCACCATATATGTCTCCAACTCACAAGATAATGAAGAAGACATGCTGGACGATATTATACATGAGATCGCTCACTCATTAGAAGAAAGAAATCGCGAAGAGATCTACGGAGACCAAACACTTGAAAACGAGTTTTTAGGCAAAAGGAAATTTTTACATCATATATTACCTCTTGACAAAAGAGCCAATATGGTGTATTTTTTAAATCCCAGCTATGATGAACAGTTTGATATGTATCTTTATAGGGATGTCGGGTATGAAACATTGAGATCTTTAACCTCTGATTTGTTTTACTCTCCCTATGCCATCACCGCGCTTAAGGAATACTGGGCAAATGGTTTTGAAAATTATTTTTTAAAAGATAGGGGGAGACTCAAGGATTTGAGTCCCGCATTATACCACAAAATTAAAACTCTTGTTGATAATAAGAAGGAAGAAAAAGATGGATTGTAAAATAAAGGAAAGCGATGGCAAGTTAATTGTAACCGCTACAATTGGGGCGGCAACAAAGAATTCCGCCCCGGGGCGAATAACGACCGGTGATATTTTGAAATGGCTTGCTCAAAATCACTCTAAGTATAAGAAATTAGATCTTATACAGGCCGGGAGCGCCCACAATGCTGCGCTCAAAGAACAGAGAACAGGGACTTGGATTTTTTCCCTTCCGGTTAAAAAGTCACCACCGAAGGCCCCACCCGTAAAGTCACCACCACCAAAGGCACCGGTGCCAAAGTACGGCGCATCTTCACCCGCCAAGAACAAAAAAGAAAATAATTAGAGAATTGTAGCATGGCACATATTTCATATTCCGAATTAAAAGAGTGGGTAACTTGCCCATGGAAGCATAAACTTAACTATATTGAAGGCCTTAGAGAATTCAAAGGAAATGAGTACACAGCTTTTGGCACAGCGCTGCATACAGTGTGCGAAAATCTAGTTCAGTTCCATAGCACGGATGCCGCACCAGCGTTTGAGCCTAAGAAAATGTTTCAGGACGAGTTCTTAAAAAACCTCCAAAAAATAAAGGCTGAAAGCCCGGAGATCGAATATAGGGGTGATCTTATAATGAGCATGCGCACTCAAGGAGAGACTTTGACCGATTATATTTTGCCTGGTCTTAAGAAAACTTTCGGCGCCTTTGAATTGGTGTCGGTGGAAGAAGCGCTTTATGACCCAATCGAAGGAACTGATCTCAATTTTAAAGGCTTTATTGATCTGGTTATTAAGACAAAGGATGGAATTACCCATATAATTGATTGGAAAACCTGTTCTTGGGGTTGGGACAGCCGTCGGAGATCAGATAAGCTTGTTACTTACCAATTAACCCTTTACAAGCATTTTTGGTGTGAAAAACACGGTGTTGACCCTTCCACGGCCCAAACCCACTTTGCGCTGCTAAAGAGAACTGCAAAATCTAATCTAGTAGAAATATTTGAAGTATCCAATGGTGCAAAAAAAGTTCAAAATGCTCTTAAATTGTTAAACAAAGCCCTCTATAATATTAAGAAGTCCAACTCTATCAAGAACAAGCTTTCCTGTTATGGTAAATTTGGCAAGTGCGAATATTATAAAACCAAACATTGTACATGAGGCGTAAATGAGCAAAAAAATTAAAATCCTAACAATTAGCGATATGCCCTTATCTCCATCCGGAGTGGGCACGCAAACCAAATACATGATCGAGGCACTCCTGGAAACCGGCAAATATCAGATCATAAGTCTAGGCGGCGCAATAAAACATCCTAAATACGACCCTATTCGCACCGAGAAGTGGAAAGACGATTGGATGATTCTCCCAGTCGACGCTTATGGTACCCAAGATATGATTCGTTCTCTTTTGCGCACTGAAAAGCCAGATATATTGTGGTTTATGACGGATCCGCGCTTCTGGGGATGGTTATGGGAAATGGAAAACGAGATACGGCCCCATATTCCTATGGTTTATTATCATGTATGGGACAACCACCCTTACCCCAATTACAATAAACCATTTTACGACTCGAATGACGTGATTTTAGCGATATCCAAACTTACGGAAGACGTTGTAACGACGGTTTCACCGGGAGTAGAATGCAAATATGTTCCACACTCTGTCGATACTGAGATATTCAAAAAGTTGGATTCCGAGCATGTTGAAGAATTTAAAACTAAAGTGCTGGGCGATGAGTACGACAAAGACAAGCTTATATTTTTCTGGAATAATAGGAATGCGCGGAGAAAGCAGAGCGGCTCGCTAATTCATTGGTTTGCAAAATTTCTAGACAAAGTGGGTAAGGACAAAGCGACGCTTATTATGCACACAGAGATTAAAGATCCTAACGGTCAAAATCTTGATGCTATTGTTAAGAACCTGGGACTCACTAATGGTGAAATATATTTTAGCCAAGAAAAGGTCGACCCAGCGCGCTTAGCGTTAATGTATAATGTGGCCGACTGCACGATTAATATCTCTGATGCGGAAGGTTTCGGCTTAGCTACGCTTGAGTCCCTGGCATGCGAGACCCCTATTATTGTGAATATGACGGGCGGATTACAAGAACAAGTCACTGACGGCGAAAACTGGTTTGGCATAGGGCTTACACCCACTTCTAAGGCAATAATCGGCTCACAGGCTATTCCTTATATTTATGAAGATAGGCTTTCTGAAGAAGCCGTTGTCGGCGCGCTAACAGAAATCTATAATAAAACCAAAGAAGAAAGGGAGGCCCTAGGCGCAGCCGGCAGAGGCCACGTACTAAAAAATTATAATTTTGAAGACTTCGGCAAAAGATGGGATGAGATCTTTACGGATATCCATGAACGATTGGGTTCCTGGGACACGCGTAAAGCGCCAAAGAGTTGGATCATTAAGGAGGTGGCGTAGATGGAATTTACAACAAAAGTTATAGTAAGGGGTCCAATGCTCACCCGTACGGGATACGGGGAACATGCGCGCTCCGTTTTGCGCGCCCTGAGAATGATTGATGGTGTGGATATTTTTGTAGTACCCACTCAGTGGGGACAATCCGGATGGATTTGGGAAAACGATGAGGAGCGCGAATGGCTCGACGGCTTAATAGAAAAAACAGCCGCATACGGCGCCGAAGGCAACCCTCATTATGATTTGAGTATCCAAGTCGGCATTCCCAATGAATGGCAGAAATTCGCTCCAATTAATATAGGCATCACGGCAGGTATCGAAACCACTAAGGTGGCGCCCATTTGGCTTGAAAAGGTCAACATGATGGACAGAGTGCTCACTATTTCCGAACACTCCAAGTCTGGTTTTCTCAACACCGTATACGAAGGCGTACATAAGCAAACGGGCCAGCGCATAGCTTTAAAGTGTGAAACACCAATTGAAGTTATACATTATCCAGTGAAACATTACGACGAGGTTGATCTAGGGTTTGAATTAGACACAAAATTTAATTTTTTGACGGTGGCACAATGGGGCCCCCGCAAAAACCTAGAAGTAACAATCCAATGGTTTGTGGAAGAATTTGTTGATAATCCGGATGTTGGCTTGGTGGTAAAAACATTTGCCAAGGGCGGATCTATCATCGACAGAATCCGCGCCGAAAATACTCTTACGCAACTTTTAGAGAAATACCCTCATCGACAATGCAAGGTTTATTTGCTCCATGGCGACATGTCAGAAGAAGAGATGCATTCTCTCTATAAAGACTCGCAAATAAAGGCTTTTGTCTCTTTAACTCATGGCGAAGGTTTCGGATTGCCGCATTTTGAGGCTGCCTATTCGGGACTTCCAGTGGTCGCACCTGAATGGAGCGGGTACTTGGATTTCTTGTGCATGCCCAAAACAAACAAAAAAGGGAAAACAAAAGTAAAGCCCTACTTTGCAACCGTTGATTATGAGATAAGTCCAATTCAGCCGCATGCGGTATGGGACGGAGTGCTACAAGCGGAGTCTATGTGGGCATATGCTGACCAAGGCTCTTATAAAATGCGCTTGCGAGAGGTATATAAAGATCACGGGCGCTTCCAGAAGGACGCAACAGCGCTTCAGAAATGGATTCATGAGAACTTTTCGAAAGAACAGCAATGCGAGAAAATGATTAGCATCTTTAAGGATCACATTACTTGGCATAATGTTGGCGGCGCCGACGAGTTGGATCTAGATGAATGGGTGGCTGAATTGGAAAATACCGCCATCGCGTATGAGTAAATATTTCTTTATTGCCGATTTTTTTGTTGATCAGGTTTTAGGCGGTGGCGAACTTAATAATGAAGAGTTGATCGATGAACTCGGCGAATCAGACGCCATAAAAAAAATCAATTCCCCATTTGTTACCCTAGACTCTCTCCAAGATCATAAAGACGATCGTTTCATAATTTCAAATTTTGTAAATTTATCACCACAATGCAAAACATTTTTGCAAAAAGAGTGTGAATATATTATCTATGAGCATGATCATAAATATTTACGAAATAGAAACCCCGCCATATATAAGGATTATATAGCTCCTAAAGGGGTATTGATTAATGTGGAGTTCTATAAAAACGCAAAAGCTGTTTTTTGCCAAAGCGCGTTTCATTCCAACATTGTTAAGAAAAATCTCAATATCGAGAACGTCGTGAATTTAAGCGGCAACTTGTGGAGTCTCAAGTCTTTAGATAAAATGCTAGAATTCGCCTCCAAGGAAAAAAGAGACGCTGCCTCTATAATGTTTTCAGCGACGCCCCATAAGAACACAGAGGGTGCGAAATTATACTGTCAAAGCAACAATATGGAATATCATATAATTCCCCCGAGCCCTTACGAGGAATTTTTGGACCAATTGAGTGATAATAAAACATTTGTGTTTTTTCCTAAAACTCCCGAAACTCTTTCGCGGGTTATAGTTGAAGCGCGCATGATGGGAATGTCTGTCATAACCAATGGGAATGTCGGTGCTGCCCAAGAAGAGTGGTTTTCTCTTAAAGGCGCACCACTCATTAAATATATGCGCGAGAAACGCGGCGAAATCGTGAAAAAAGTGGTAGAGACGTACTAACAATGAAAACGCATTTTAAAATTGTGGTGCCCGTGTATAACGCGGAAGAATGGATAGCACTTTGTTTGCGCAGCATTAAGGCCCAGACCTATAGAAACTATGAATGCTTGGTGGTCGACGATTTTTCCACAGACTTGACCAGAGAAATCATTAAGCGCGAAATAGGCGATTCATACCAAATACGCTTATTGGAGCCTGAAGAGCGAGGATATCCCCTCGGGAGCTTAAATTTCGCCATTAACAGTGCTATGATAGAGGACGAAGACGTAATTGCTGTACTTGACGGGGACGATTGGTTTGCGCGCAAGGAAAGCCTGGAAATTCTAGCCAAAACTTACGAAGAAAAGAAATGCTCCTTAACATACGGTAGCTACGTCGAATATCCGCAGAAAGTTCGCGGCAAATTTGCAAAGCAAGTCCCCGAGTTCATTATCCAGAGGAAACTGTTTAGAGAATCGGAATGGATGACAAGCCACATGAGAACTTTTAAATACAAATTGTGGAAAAACATCAATAGAGAAGATTTATGTGATGATGATGGAAAACTCTATAAAAGGGCTGGAGACATTGCAGCTATGTATCCTATGTTAGAAATGGCCGGCCCCAAAATAGAATATGTCGAAGATGTTGTCTATGTATATAATCGCGCAAACCCTTTAAATGAAGACAAAATAGACCATTCGGAGCAGCTTCGGATTGAGGCCAAGCTCCGACAAGGAAAAGTATACGAGACTTTGGAGGAGGAGTAAAATTGAATTATTTTGATACGAATAAAAAATATCTTATTACCGGCGGTACCGGCTTCCTCGGGGAAAAACTAGTAGAGGCACTGTTGGCGAAAGGCCTGCGTCTGCGCATTATAGCCAGAAACGAAGGCAAATTAATCGAACTTAAACAGAAGCACCCTTCTATCGAGATATATACTGGCGATGTGTGCGATCCCTTCATTGCGCATCAAGCATGTCAAGGGATTGACGGTGTATATCACCTGGCTGCTTATAAGCATGTAGGCTTAGCAGAAAAGTTCTCTTATGAATGCACTCAGTCGAATGTTATCGCCTCCATGAATATCCTACAAGAATCTCTGCGGCGCGACAACAAGTTTGATTTTGTGCTGGGTATTAGCACTGATAAAGCGGCACAAGTATCTGGCGTATATGGCGCCACCAAATATCTCATGGAGAGCCTTTTTGTTCAATATGAGACTTTAAACCCTAAAACCCAATATCGAATTGTTAGATATGGGAATGTAATTTATTCGACGGGCTCCGTTTTATGTAAATGGCAAAAACTGCTCCAAGAGGGCGAAGAAGTCGTCGTCACAGACGCAGAAGCTACAAGATTCTTTTGGACGCGCGACGAAGCAGTGGCTTTGATTTTTGAATGTCTCGCCACAGCCACATGTTCTGCGCCGTATGTGCCCGACATGAAATCTATGGACATTAAGAGCCTTTTAGGAGCCATGGCCGAAAAGTATTTACCTGCCGGCGAAACATTAAAGATTAAAACTATTGGTCTACAGCCCGGCGAAAATCTTCATGAAAAGATTTTAGCTGATGGCAAATATTCAAACGAAGTAGAGCGCTTCACCATTCCTGAAATATTGGAGAAAATCTAAAAATCCGATGGACACACCAGCTATATACATCCCTTGTTGCGACGCCTCCCTTCCTATTGTTAAAATAAGCTCTTATTTATATAATAAATTTTGGCCAAAGGCCCAAGTCCATTTTTTAGGATTTGCCGCACCCGAGTTCGATTTTTACAATGAAAACCACACCTTCCACTCTTTAGCCCCCGAACAAGTCGGAGGCGCCTCGTCGTGGACTCGTTACATCCACGACTTTATGAAAGATATACCAGAGGACTTTGTAATATTTTCTTTGGATGATTATTTGCTCTGCGGGGCACCAGATCTGGAAATGATACAGACAGCGTTAGGGTTGATGCACAGAACTTCTAAAATCGGCCGCTTTGACCTTACATTTGATACACAAATTGAGGGCAATATTGCCCCCATGGGCCAAGTTAATAATTTTATGGTAGTTCATAAAAAGCCAGATGCGCCCTATCGTATTTCTACGCAACCCGCGGTTTGGAATCGCGAATTTCTTCTTAAATTCCTGGATAATGATTGGAGCCCGTGGGACTTCGAAATTAAAGGTTCCCAAAAAGCTAGTATCGAAAAGATGCCCAACCAGACGGTGGCTTTTTACGATAGAGACCTGTGCCAATATCCTCTGCGCACCACAGCAAAAGGCGCCGTATCGCGCTTTAACCCCGACAAATATAATGTATTGGGACTGCAACCGGAAACGATCAAGGAGCTTGTAAAAGAAGGGTTCCTTGAGGAGAGAGATTTAATTTGGGGTCAACATGCGAACAATCCCCCGAGGTTTTTTGAAAAAGAGGGTTATGAATTTCACCCCTCCTTTCTAGATTTTCACCCTACCTCCCCTACACATTTTGAGGAATATAATTGTATATACGACGATCCCGAATCACCGTTGCTGACTGTTAATCTTTTTGACAACAACTTTATCCACACCCAGGATCATCCGGATTTCGGCTATATAACGACACAAGGCGAAAAAGCACCACGCGGCAAAAAATTGCGCTATGTCGAGGGCAAGAGATACTTTCACGAATATTCAGGCATTACTATTTTTACGGATCGATTCTTGAGGCCCGGGGTTATTAAAGCGGTTAATTCCCCCATCAAGATAGGCTGGATTATGGAGCCTCCCGTTGTCCATCAATGGGCTTTTGACGCAGTGCCCGAAGTGCTACCAGAACTAGATTATTTATTCTCTTTCAGCCAAGAACTCGCGGACAAATATGAAAAATGCCATCTCTTCCCGTTTTGTTTTTTACGCGTACACCATGATGACTGGGGAGTCCATGAAAAAAGCAAGCTCGTTTCAATGGTTGCGAGCGAGAAAAAATGGGCTCCTGGCCACATTTTAAGACATCGCGTGGCAGATGAGTTGGCTGAAAAGCACAATATTGAGCTATGGGGCGGCGGGTTTAAACGCTTTCCACAGCACGGCAAGATATTGGCCCTAAAAGATCACATGTTTAGCATTATAATCCAGAATTGCCAATTGGATACTTTTTTCACGGACTTTATCGATCCTTTAATTACAGGCACCATCCCTATTTTTTGGGGAACTCGTGAAGTTGGTAAATATTTTGATGAAAACGGGGTTATCTTTTTTGACACTTATGAAGAGTTGGATGAAATCTTATCGAATTTGACTGAAGAAGATTATTATTCGCGTCTAGAATCAGTGAAGAAGAACTTTGAACTCGCCAAGAATTATTGGAGAGCCGATGACCAACTAGCTGATTTGATTCACAAGGTTGTTGATTTTGACAAATTAAATCCACAAGCAAGGGGAGTAAAATGACACAATTAAAATTTGACGGCGAGTGGCATGCCGGGATCGTAGCTAACCTGGAGGATGCATTCTTGCAAGAATGTGTTAATATTTGCCATGATAAACAAAAGCTTTTGAATTTCAAAAGAAATAATATTTTTTGCAAAGTTATTGGGAATGATATCCGGCACAAGAATATCGCGGATGTATGGTACAATTTCCTTAAAGACACAGAACTAATGGAGAGCATCGACAAATATAAAAACAATGACGCCGTCGGCAACCCATTGTTTTATCACTATGAAAAAACTGGAATGATTAGTCCCGGCACTTTATGCTTCTTGTCGGTTCTTCAGGACATCAAGACTCGATTGGTCGACCCTCACGGCAAAAGCGTTTGCGAGATTGGGAGTGGATATGGCGGCCAAGCCAATATTATTTTGAAATATGGGGTTAAATCCATGGACTTGATTGATCGCGCGCAAACCTTGGGGTTGGCTAAAAAATATTTAAGCCTGTACAAGCATCCCAATGTATCTCTCCATGATACCGAGTCCATCGAGCTTAAAGAATACGATCTTGTTGTTTCTAACTGGTGCTTGTCTGAGTTGGATCGCAAAGGAATAAAATTTTATATCGATAATGTAATTAAAACTTGCAATTATGGCTATTTTTTGATAAACTTTAGAGACGAGAACAAACAGCAGTGGATGATCGACGAGTTAAATAAAATATTTTCCAATGTGGTCCTGGAGGAGGAGAACCCTCCCACCAATGAAATAAAAAATTATGTGCTGCTTTGTTCCAAGTAACCAAATAAGAGGCAAGAAATGAGCAGCGCAGAAAGAAAGTACCTTCCCACCTTATCAGAGTTAATTGACAGACTCTCCATAGCCCAACTTAAAGAAGTTTTCATACCGGAACACAAAGAAGAATATGCGGAAGAGATAGCCGCTATTCTGCACGATATCAATTTAATTTTAACCAGTAAAGATGCTATACTGAACGCAGAAGTGTTACGGGCTGTGGTTGTATTATCGCAAATGAATCTGCATATATGGCACAACGAATCCAACTATCGGAAAGGAATCAAGGACGGCAACGATCTTGAACTTACCCATGGTTTAAATGGGATCCGAAACACAGCTAAAAATCGCATACAAGAGGTAGTTGGCGGCCGAAAGGATTATAAAATTGATTGCTTGGCCGCAGAGTTTAAAGATTGGAAAATCAGTTGGAAAAAATAAAAGATGTACAGGTGTACACCCCGGATATATATACTGATTACCGCGGCGACCTTTGGACTTTATGGCACAAAGACACAAACAATTTTAATTTAGAGTTCAATCATGATAAAGTATCGACATCGCGGAAAAACGTTCTCCGGGGGATTCATGGGGATTTTAAGTCCTGGAAATTGGTAACCTGCTTATATGGAGAGCTTTATTTCGTCGTTGCCGACAACCGGCCCAACTCGGACACGTTTCGACAATGGGATTGGATTGTATTAGATGATCGCACTCGCAAACAGGTTTTAATACCTCCCGGCGTGGGCAACGGCTTTGTGGTTTTAAGCGAACAATCCGTCTTTCACTATAAATGGGCATATCCGGGCGATTACCCGGACGTGTCAGAACAATTTACGTTATCGTGGGACAACCCCACACTTAGAATTAATTGGCCTATTGAGAATCCAATCTTACAGGTCAGAGACAAAAGAGGAATTAAAATATGAAAAAAGCACTTATCCTTACTCATGCCGGTTTTCAAGACCACGAGTTAATATACCCTTATCACAGCTTAAAGGAAAACAACTTTGAGGTTACAATTGTAGCCAATCAGTTGGGAAGATTCTATGGAATTTTAGGATGTCACATGGTTGGTGACGTATTGACGTCTGATTTTAATGATTCCGAGACTAGAGAAAAGTACCTGCAATATGATCTATTGATAGTCCCAGGAGGCGTTAAGGCTTTGGAAAAATTAAGATTAGAGGAGGGGGTAGTTGAATTTGTACGCGAGTGGAATGCGTTAGACAAAACTATTTTCTCTCTATGCAATGGCGCCCAATTATTGATTACGGCAGATGTTCTTAGAGGCAAAACAGTGTCGGGTTATTATGCCATTGAAGCTGACATCAACAACGCTGGGGCAACTTATCATAGAGGCCCGGTTGTTGTTGATAGCAATATAGTTTCCTCCCCTCATTATGACTTTATGGGCGAGTGGATGAGAACTGGATATGAAGTTTTAGAGAAAAGAGGGAAATGAGCTATGAAGACACCATAGTTAAGAAGCCCTGGGGCTATGAATACCTGGCCTACGAAAATGAACACGTAGGTCTTTGGTTTTTATATATTGCCCACAAGCAAGCGACATCAATGCACTGTCACCCCAACAAAACCACTGGACTGATGGTGCTTGACGGGGATGTGCAGATATCATTTCTCAGTAATAAGTTTTTTGTCGAAACTTGCGGGAAAATGATGATTAGAAAAGGCCTTTTTCACTCCACTCAGGCGGTGAGCCAACCAGGCGCATGGGTAATGGAGATCGAAACACCCGTCGATAAACATGATTTGGTACGTTTCAAAGATTTTTACGGTCGCGAGGGAAAGCCTTATGAGGATAACACTTTCGAAGCGCCCAAAAAAGACGACTGCTTATGGCTTGAAGATCCGCCCCCATCACAGACCGTGACTTATGATTTTGCAAATTGCAATATTCATTTAACGAGCGTTGATAGCTCCTCTTATTTCGCCGATTTGCCCGACGATACACATGTTACTTTTCTAAGGGGCGGTCTCATCACAGATTACGCAACAACCGTCGCTGGCCCGGGCGACATTGTGTCCGGAGCAGTTCTTAAGAAGTTGATGACTGTGTTTAAGGACGTGGTCACCGACACCGTCACCATGATTGTGGAGAAAAAGAATGATAGCGGACCTAGCAGCGCGGTATGATACTTTTATTTTTGATTTAGATCGCACCGTCTGGGATACAAATTCCAAAACCGGGGAGCCCATATGGGCAAAACAAATGCTCTTACCTTATACTATTGAGGGAGAATGGTCGGATACTATTATTGATGATGTTTTCTCCACATGTTCGCTACACGCCGGCATCCGTCCTGTTCTAGAAAAGTTACAGGCTTTGGGTAAAAACATTGGGTTTCTTTCCCGCGGTGGCATATACGAAGTCGAGTATGAAAAGCAACCGTCGGTCCTCTTGTTAAAGAGGTTTGGAATATACGAATTTTTCAATTATAAGAAGATTTTACTTTACAAAACAGACCTAAAGCTGTATAATATAAAAGAAATTGCGGATGTTTGCGGAGAATACGTTTTTTTCGATGACAATGAAAAAGATTTGACCGAAGCAGCCTCGATAGGGGGCGTCAAAGCAATAGATCGCAATAGTTTTGACTGCTGGGAGAGCATTCTATGAGCAGGGATTTTAGAATAAACGTTTTCAAAAGGGCGTCATTGTGTCGAAATTTTGAACAATATGTATTTAACGGAATTCAGAGTAAAATGTTTAAGTTTCCTATCTACCTCTCTGCGGGTCAAGAGTATATTTCTGCGACTATAGCCCAGGTGCTACACCAGAAAAAAATTAACCCCAATATCTTTATTCAACACCGCGGCCACTCGACATATTTATCTTATGACGCACCGCCTGAAGCGCTTGTAGACGAGTTGCTTGGGCGCTCTACAGGCTGCGCTTACGGGATGGGCGGATCCGCTTCGATTCACTCCAAAGAAAAAAATATATTTGGTCATGACGGCCTCATGGGCTCTCAAGCCCCAATCGCCGTTGGCCATTGTTACAGTACCCAACACCCCACTATTGTGCATTTGGGAGACGCATCTGCCGAAGAAGACTACGTGTTCGGCGCCCTAGGCTGGGCTTCCACCAAAAATCTTCCAATGATCTTTGTGGTGGAGGATAACAATCTTTCCATTTTAACCGAAAAGAAGATGCGGCGCAATTGGGAATTGCCCGACGTGGCGAAGGGGTTTAAAATGAAAGGTTTTGACACCAGCGATGATCCGCTGGAGTTGGCATCTTTCCTGAAAAATCCATTCTCTGATGGCCCTGTTCTGTTGAATGTGAACACGCATAGAAAATTTTGGCATTCGGGTGCGGGAATCGACGACGAGAACATTTTTGACAGATATCAGGTAGAAATGGATGATTTAGGCGAAGAGGCCAGCGCGATTGATAAACAAACGAAGCAAAAAGTAGAAGAGATATGGCAAAAACAGTTAGAGACACAATAAAAGAAATAACTCGCACCCACCTTGCGAACGGCAGCCGTTGCTTTGGCCAATGTCTCACAGCCGTCGGCTGGGTTGGTGGAACCCTTCCTGAACTCTATGAAGAAGATGGCATGGTTGAACTTTCAATGGCAGATGTTGCAGGCGGAGGTATTGTCACCGGTTTAGCGCTAGCTGGCGAACGACCAATTTATGTCGTTAGATATCAAGGATTCCAATGGTATAATTCGCCCATTATCGCCAATTACGCCATGAAATCACAAGAGATTTGGCAACGCCCATGTCCCCTCATGGTTAGAAGTATCGCCATGGAAGGCGGTATCGGCCCGGTGGCCGGCTCTTCCCACCACTCAATTTATCAAAGAATGCCGGGAGTCAAGATAGCAGCTCCAATGACACCAGAAGAATACAGAAGTGTTTATAACAGTTTCATGAAAGACGACTGTGTTTATTACATCTCAGAACACCGAAAGAGCTATGACAACACTGAAGAATTACCGAATACGTTTCATGAAGAATCAGACATCACTTTGTTTCCGATATCTATTACTAGGTTTGCTGCAGAAGAAGCCTGCAGATCTTTAGAGTCAGAGGGTTATAGGGTAAATGTGGATCATATTTTGTGGATCAAGCCCTTTAACTTGAGTGAAGAGTCTTTGACAGCATTAAAATCTTCTAAATTTGGAGGAATTGTATTAGATGATGACTATGAGGAAGGTGCTGCTAGCAGCATAGCACATCGCATCATGCTGAAATCTAATAAACCGATTCACACAATGGCACTGAAACATCGAACAGCCGGCTTTCATCCGAGAGTAGATAACTTGCCACCTTCTGCGTCGGAGATAGTAAAGAAAGTAAGGGAATGCTGCTCGTCGACACAATAAAGAGGAAATAAAAATGAAAATTGGATTTATTTTTCCAAGTAGTGAGTATTTACATGATCCCTTCCGGGGAGATCCACACACACATTTTCAAATACTCACAATTCTTGAATCTCATTTCGGTTCTGAGGTTGATGTATCCTTAATAGATTTAAGGGGCATAAAAAAAAGATTTGCAATTTATCATATTCAAGAATGTGATGTTTATCTTCATTCTCTTTATACCCTAGACCTCTATGAACAAGAGTCAATTGTTGAGCAATTGAAACAGAGGTACCCGACAGCACTTCATATTGCAGGGGGTCCGCATGCAACAGCTTTTCAAGAGAAGACACTAGAGGTTTTTGATGCAATTGTGTTAGGTGATGGAGAACAATCAATCATCCAGGTTATTGAAGATATTCGCGATTCAAAGTTAAAAAAAAGGTATATTAGCAAAAGCACGAACATTAACGATCATCCGTATCCTCTTCGAAAATATTTGCCAAAATTAACAATAGCTAGACCAGGATTATTAACATTAAAGAATACTCCCGGATACGACAAGATCGTAGGAACAACTACAATGTTTAGTCGTGGGTGTCCGTACAGCTGTTCATTTTGCGCAATGCCGGCATCAAAACAATTCAGTCCGGGTATAAGATTTCGATCCCCGGAACTCATTAAAGAGGAGATTGAGTATCTTAAGCGAGAGTATGGTGTGTGTGGAATCAGTATGGTAGATGAAATTTGTATGCCTCTCAAAAAAAGCAAAGCCATACCTCACTTAGAGGCGATAGGAAGTACCGGGGTGGTCTGGAAGGCACAGTGTCGTGTTGATTCGGTCACGCCAGAGATAGCCAGCCTGTCTAAAGACGCCGGCTGTATTATAATGTGCATGGGTGTTGAGAGTGTTTCTCAGCAATCGCTGGACATTATTAATAAAAAAATCAAAGTTGAGAGAGCAAGGAAAAGTATAAAACTTCTTAAAAAAGCTGGAATTGAAACACGAATTTATATGATTCTGGGCCTACCTGGAGAACCTACTGACATTGTTGATAAAACTTGGGATTTTATACAAGAGACCGGTCCGGATGCTGTTTATTTATCACTTTTTACGGTCCGCCCAGGCACTCCTGTTTATGATAATCCAAAAAAATTCGGAATCAAAGAGGTTAAAACATCATGGGAAAACACGATGCACATGTATAGTAGATACGAAGAAGAGCTACCCACACTGACCTTTGAATATGATGAAAATACTCCCTGGGGAAAGGGAGAAAAAAGTGAAGTAATCATCAACAACTATTTAAAGCTTCAAGATCTTGTTAAGAGTCATGGATACGGCCCGGTAGGTTATAGTGACGAGGAAAACGGCTAATGAATTCCAGCAATGTTATACAAAGCATGAAATTTTCTGAGGTTAAAATTCTGTCACCAGATTGTTATTCTGACTATAGGGGAGACTTGTGGACTCTGTGGGAGAAGGGAAAAGTTTTCAAAGAAATAAATTTTAACCATGATAAAGTTTCGACTTCTAGAAAGCATGTTCTTCGAGGAATTCACGGCGACTTTAAGTCTACAAAGTTAGTGACATGCCTCCATGGAGAAATATATTTTGTAGTTGTTGACAATAGAAAAAATTCATCCACATACAATCACTGGGATTGGACAATGCTGACATCAAAAAACAGAAAAATGGTGTTGGTTCCACCGGGATATGGAAACGGTTTTTATGTCATGAGCGATGATGCTGTTTTTTATTATAAGTGGTTGTACGAAGGATCATACCCGGATGTTGAAGACCAGTTTACTTTAAAATGGAATGATGAGAATTTAAACATTGACTGGCCAACAGACAACCCAACCCTACAGAAAAGAGATAAATGATATGACATTTAAGTGGCCTTTAATAAATGATAACATTACAGCCGAAGATAAAAATGCCTTAATTGATTTTTTAAAGATTCCGAATGTTCGTCTTACACAAGGAGAAAGAGTTCGAGAATTTGAAAAAAAATGGTCTGAATGGTTGGGCGTTAAGCATAGCGTCTTTGTTAATTCTGGTGCCTCCGCAAATTATATAACAATGGCCATCACTCGCGAACTAAAAGGACAACAGGGGGAAGTTATTGTACCCCCCATCGGGTGGGTATCCGATGTAGCGTCCGTCATCAATACAGGGTTGACACCGGTTTTCGTGGACGTAGACAAAAGCAATATGTCCATTGCGTATGAAAATATTAAAAATGCCATTACCGAAGAAACCAAAGCTATCGTGCTGGTTCATTGTTTGGGTTTTAATGGGTTAAATGAAAAAATAATTCAGCTTGCGCTAACTCATAATTTATTGCTTATAGAAGATTGCTGTGAGTCCCATGGCGCCATCTTCAAGGAAGACCGCGTGGGTAGCTGGGGAGACATGTCTTGCTTCTCCTTTTATTTTGGGCACCACATAACCACCATCGAAGGTGGAATGGTATGCACAGATAATTACGAGATATACCAACTCGCCAAGCTTTTCCGCTCTCATGGTATGACGCGTGAAGTGTCGCAAGAAACCCATGACCATTATTATGAAGAAGGCCTCAACCCTATGTTTACTTTCGGCGTTCCCGGCTATAATATGAGAAGCACGGAGTTAAATGCAGTATTGGGACTCCAGCAAATGCACAGGCTTGATTTTAATATCGATTGTAGAAAAGAAAATCTGGCTGTTTGGCTCGACAATCTGGATAGTGAAAAGTATTTTACGGCTTTCGACACAAAGGGGAATAGCAATTTCGCCCTCCCTTTGATTTTAGCAAAACCAGACGCAATGGCTCTTTCTAACATATGCAACTTTTTGGAGACAGAAGGTGTAGAATATAGATTAGGTACCGCCGGCGGAGGAAACCAGGCGCGCCAGCCTTATTTGAAAAAGTATTCTTTTAGACAGGCCGACGACCTAGCCAACGCAGACTATATACACGAGAATAGTCTATATATTGGTAATCACACAGAATTAAGCAAAGAGCAAATAGTTGCGCTTTGCAGAGGTTTAAACGATGTTTGAAAATAAAAATGTGTTAGTAACAGGCGGAGCAGGGATGATTGGACGTCAGCTTGTAGCGTTGCTTCTTGAGAGAAACGCCATCGTTCACGTGGCAGATATTAAAAAGCCCACGGGCATGTCGGATAAAATTCTTTTTCACGAGGTCGATCTGCGCAGCTACGATTCGTGCCTACAAGTGTGCGAAAATATTGACTTTGTTTTCAATTTGGTGGGCATCAAATGCTCTCCTCGCGTCTGTATCGAAGAACCAGCGAGCATTATGGGCCCAATGCTGCAATTCAACACCAATATGCTTGAAGCTGCGATGAAGCAGAATGTCGAGTGGTACCTCTATACAAGCACCGTAGGAGTATATGAACCCGCAGAAGTCCTTCGTGAAGACGATGTGTGGAAAACACAACCATCAAAAAACGATTGGTTTGGCGGATGGGCCAAACGCATGGGAGAACTTCAATGCCAGGCCTACGAACGACAATATGGACAAGGAAAATGCAGTATTGTAAGACCAGCCAACGTTTATGGCCCACATGATACATTTGATCCCGACAGCGCCATGGTTATTCCCTCTCTGATACGCAAAGCTTTCACCAATGGCAAGCTTGAGGTCTGGGGCGACGGATCTGCCATCCGCGATTTCATCCATGCCAAAGATGTCGCTCGCGGAATGCTGTTCGTAGTAGAAAATAAAATCACCGAGCCCCTTAATTTGGGTTCTGGGGACGAAATTTCTATCAAAAGAATCGCGGAAACCATCGCCCATGCCGCAAATATACCCATCGAGTGGGACACAAGCAAGCCCACAGGCGACGCGAGACGAGTATTCGACATGTCCCGCGCCGATAAACTGGGCTTTAAACCCCAAATATCGATAGAAGAGGGCATTAAAAATACCATTGAGTGGTATCTTGAGAACCAAGAGGTGGCCAACACCTCTAAGGACGTTTTCAAGGCCCTAAAAGGAGCAATCTAATATGAGTAAAGATCTAATACTTTTGTTGCCCACACGCGACAACCCAGAAAAATTCGACGAAACTATTAACATGCTTTATACAACGGCGGATTCCAAAGATAATTTTGATATATTGGCGATCATAGACGACGATCAATTGGAATTATATGGCGAAGTGATGGAAAAATATCCCGACATTATATACCAGCATCCTGCTCATGGCGGCCCCAATTCGCCTGGAATCACCCAACTGCAGTTTGATTTTATCGAGCAGAGTAATTATTATTTTAATTGGTGCCTGTGTGACGATTTCTGGGGTCTCGCCAAAGGCTGGGACGCTGCAATATTGAGTAAAAAGGGAGTCTATGACGACGGCTTCTTTACCTTGTTCACAACTAACCCTGTTGGGCGCAATCTGAATGCCCTCACCACGCAGTTTCGCATTGGCCGACACCCGTTCGATGGCCACTTAAAACCCCTTGAGAGTGATCCTGCTTTCCTTATCTATCATTATCATGAGATGCTCCCCATCTGCACGAAAAAGTGGAGAATGGCTCTTAAAGATCTGTATGACGAGAACTGGAAAGGACCAGATCACGTCTTTATTTGTGCTGCTTTGGCTCATATTTTGAGTCGCATTTATGGCTATTCACGTCTGATGGAGGCCGGAGTACACTATAAAGACCTAAGCAACGATAATAATACAGTTAAAGTCCTAGTGAACGGTATGAACCGCGATCAATATTTTGCTCAATGGGCGCGAAAGGAAGATTTTGCTATCATCAAACCAGTAGCACGAAAAGTAGCAACTCAGATATTTCATCATTACAAAGATATTATGGATGAGCCTCGCGGTGTTGGCAAGTTTGCCCCGGAGCACCATATGGCTACCATAAAAGGACAATAGGTAATTTATAATGAAACCCAAGGTTTTAATAACAGGCGCGTCATCGGGTCTTGGTATCCACTTGGCAAAAAAGTTTGAGGAAAGCGGACATCCTGTTTTACGCCACAATGGACACAAACATCATAATCTAGCCCGAGTGCAAGGAGTTAAAAATTTGGCCTTTGAAGCTATTAGCGAGGGGGTCGAGGTATTGGTAAATAACGCTGCCATTGTTTGTCCAAATATTACATTAAATAATTATACAATTGCGCAAATATGTGATATGATAGAAGTGAATCTAAAGGCTCCGATATTGCTTACACATTATCTGCTACCCTACTTGAAAGGGATAATAAATATAAATTCAATGGTCGGTTTGGAGGTTAAACAGCCTCGAACTTTATATTCTGCAACAAAGTGGGGGCTGCGAGGTTTTTCTAATAGTTTAAAAAAAGAAAACCCTTCGTTGTCTATCATGGACGTTTACCCCACTAATATAAAAACAACGCCCGATAGAGAGAATGCAATGGATGTTGATATGGTAGTTAATGAGATCTACAAAGCATATAGTCTAAATGAATCCGAATTGATACTGGATGGGAGACTTCAATGAAAAAGATGTTAATATGCGGCGCCAATGGTTTTATTGGGCGAAACTTGGTGGGGCATTTTGCGTCCACCTATAACATAAGAGCGGTTGATCAAATTCGCACCAACTGTCACCCTGGTGACTGTCCTGAAAATGTGGAGTGGATAGTCACCGATTTGCGAAATGCGAGCGAGGTCGCCCGAGTCATCGACGGAGTGGATGTCATCCTTCATTACGCAGCAACTACCACAGGCGCCGCCGACATTGTATCTAAACCTTATATTCACGTAACTGATAATGCAGTTATGACCTCTCTACTTTTGCGAGAGGCTTTCGAGCAAGGGATAGAACATTTTATAATGCCCAGTTGTACAATCATGTATCAATCGAGCGATTCCCCAGTAAGAGAAGCCGACTTCGACGAGTCTACTGGCATACTTCCGAAGTATTTTGGTGCTGGAAACACAAAAGTTTATTTGGAAAAGATGTGTGAGTTTTTCGCAGGTTTTGGAAGAACCAAGCACACAGTGCTTCGACAGTCTAACATTTATGGCCCTCACGATAAGTATGATTTAAAAAAGGGTCACGTTTTTGGCGCCACAGTGGTAAAAGTGATGGAAGCGGAGAAAGAGGTAATTGTATGGGGCACAGGAGAAGAAGAGCGCGATTTGCTCCACGTTAATGATTTGGTTACGTGTGTAGAAGCCGCTCTTGAGAAACAAGAAACCCCGTATGAACTAGTAAATGTTGGCCTAGGGGAGTCGATATCTATTTCAAATCTTGTACAATCGATTGTTACAGCATCGGGGAAGAATTTGCAAATAAAATATGACGAAACCAAACCAACTATTAAAACTAAATTAGCAGTGGACATCACGAAGGCAAAAGAGGTGTTGAAATGGCACCCTCAAATTTCTTTAGATAGTGGTATTAAAAATACATTATCTTGGTATAAGGAGAATATTAAATGACCGAACTCAAGACTCACATGGACAGCTTCACTCTTACTGAAGAACAGCTAAACTCTTATAATGAAAACGGGTACTTACTAATTCCGGGAGTGTGGAATAAAGATGAAGTAGACATTATCCGCCAAGATTTAGACCATTATGCCCGCGATAATATTACTGTACGACTGGATATGCATCATCATGCCAGCATCAAGCAGGCGCATAGAGGTAAAAAGATGTGTGATATAGGGGACGCCATTTGCGGTGGCCGCGCTATTCCACTCGCAACCACCACATTTTTTTGCAAACCTAACAATGAGAAGGAGTTGGGATCGATATGGCATCAAGATAATTTCGCTCCTATGGCCCCCAACGGGAACCATTATTTGAATTTGGCCTTGGTGGTCGACGACGCCGATTCCACAAATGGATCTCTTATTGTTATTCCTGGTAGTCATAGGTTGGGAATGCTGGCCTTTGCCCCCTCCCCAAACTTTTCAGCCGACGCAGATGGAAACCGATATCAGATTGCCCCGATCGGAGACGCTTACAAACTGAGCGATTATACGGATTCCGACGGAAACCCCCTGTCGGACGATCTTCCAACCCTTCAGCTTGAGTATAAGGCCGGAGACGTACTTGTGGTTAACGGCCTTTTGTTGCATAAAGCCGATAGAAACACTCACCCGACGCGCTGGCGAAGGACAATTTATAGTGTCTATATTAGAGAAGGTGAGCCCTTTTGGCCCGGCTGGACGGCCAAAAGAGAGTTGTTAGGCCGTTATGATTCGAAGGATTTTGCTTAATGACTAGCGCCTTTATAACAGGAATTACGGGGATGGTTGGTTCACATTTGTCCGACTTTCTTCTGGAAAACACTGATTGGCACGTTTATGGTTTTTGTAGATGGAATGATGATTTTTCAAACATCAAACATCTTTTTGATCGCATAAACAATCATGACCGCATACACCTAACCTACGGAGATCTAAACGATTACGCCTCGGTCCTGCACGCACTCAAAGACGCTAATCCCGATTATATTTTTCATTTAGCCGCGCAAAGCTATCCCAAAACCAGCTTCTCAGCCCCGCTTGAAACCCTACAAACTAATATTATCGGCACAGCCAATCTATTGGAATCTATCAGAACTTTAGGTATCGACCCAGTGGCGCACGTGTGTGCCTCCTCTGAAGTCTTTGGAAGGGTTCCTCAAGATAAGCTTCCCATCGATGAGGATTGCACATTTCACCCTGCATCTCCTTATGCTATATCAAAAGTAGGAACGGATCTCCTAGGGCGTTATTATGGAGAGGCTTACGGAATTAAAGCGATTACCACGCGAATGTTCACCCATACGGGTCCACGCCGCGGCGACGTTTTTGCGGAGTCCAGCTTTGCTAAACAAATCGCCATGATAGAAAAGGGCCTTTTGCCCCCAGTTATAAAGGTAGGAAATTTAGATTCTTTGCGAACTTGGGCAGATGTCCGGGACGCCGTAAGAGCATATTATATGCTTGTTACAATTAACCCCACAGCGGGTGAGTATTATAATATCGGAGGTCAATATACGTGCTCGGTACGAGATATGTTAAATTTTCTTATTTCCCAAGCCAATATTGAGGAAATAAAAGTAGAAGTGGATCCGTCTCGCCTGAGACCGATAGATGCTGACTTGCAGGTACCAGATACGTCTAAGTTTAAACATCATACAGGATGGGAACCGCAGATCTCTTTTGAAAAGACTATGATTGATTTGTTAAACTATTGGAGAAAAAGGGTAGAAAACGAAAATCATTTTATGTCTCGATGACTTGTGTCAAATTGAGTAATATATGAAAATTTTAGTAATCGGTGAAACATGCAAAGATGTCTTTTGTTACGGGAAGAGCGAACGCCTTGCTCCCGAAGCTCCCGCACCAGTTTTTGTACCTTTTAATACTGTCACCAACCCGGGCATGGCCATGAACGTTCAGCAAAATATACTTTCGCTCGGATGCGACTGCGATATCGTTACCAATAAGAACTGGGAAAAAATTATTAAAACACGCTATATTCATAAAATCACTAATCAAATGTTCTTAAGAATTGACGAAAATGATGATAGTATAGAAAGATGTGATGTAAAGGATTTGCCCTTAAAAGATTACGATATGGTGATTGTTTCTGATTACTGTAAAGGATTTTTAGCACAAGAAGATATTCGTTGGATCGGAGAGAATCACGAGTGTGTATTCTTGGACACTAAAAAACAGTTGGGGCCCTGGTGCGATACCGTTACCTATATTAAAATAAACAATGGAGAATACCAAAGATCCGAAGATTATTTAACAGATACCATCCGCTCGAAATTAATCGTTACACTGGGAGAAAAAGGTTGCAGACACTTGGGAAAAGTTTATCCCGTTAATTCAGTAGAAATTAAGGATGTCTCAGGGGCGGGCGACACCTTCATCGCTGGCCTAGCAGTAGAATACCTTCAGACCACAGATATAGAGAAAGCAATCACCTTTGCAAATAGTTGTGCCACAAATGTGGTTCAGCGAAGAGGCGTCAACACTCTATGAAAACAATTTTTACTAATGGGTGCTTTGACATTCTTCATCGAGGCCATGTTGAACTTTTAAGACATTGCAAGTCACTCGGCCGAGTCGTCGTAGGGCTTAATAGTGACAGCAGCGTGCGCAAGCTAAAAGGAAAAAACCGCCCCTTCTTCCCTCAAGAGGATAGAGAATACATGCTTCGATCTTGCAAATACGTTGATGACGTGATTGTGTTTTCCGAAGATACACCATACGCCTTGATTAAAGAACTGCAGCCCGACTTAATTGTCAAAGGCGGCGATTATAAGCCCCACGAAGTGGTTGGAAATGACATCGCGGATGTGCAAATCTTCAACTATATCACGGGGTTTTCCACCACCTCTATTTTAGAAAATCAAAAAAGAAGCCCCTCAAAGTTCGAAGGCACCGGTGAAACCTATGTTTTTGATATTGATGGAACTTTGTGCTCTTTAACAGACGGAAATTATGAAAACGCGTCGCCACATAAAGCGCGCATAAAAAAAGTTAATCGCTTATATGATGAAGGTCATACAATAATACTATTTACTGCTCGCGGAATGGGGCGCACAGCCAATCAATCCAAAGAAGCCATTCGCATGTTTTTTGATATGACCTTGCAACAGGTCGACTCATGGGGCATCAAACACCACCGATTGATCCTAGGCAAACCAGCCGGAGATCATTACATCGACGACAAGGGAATAAACCATGAAGACTTCTTTAGAAACTAAGTTAGTTCCCAAGGGCTGGGGCTTTGAAAAGTGGATCGTCAACTGTGAAGAATATTGCGGAAAGCTGCTATATTTTGTGAAGGGTCGACGATGCTCGTGGCATCACCACAAGCTCAAAGACGAGGTATTTTACATTCAGTCTGGAAAGCTTGTAGTTAAATATTCCGACGATGATGACCTTGCAGAAGCTAATGAGCTTATATTGGAAAAAGGCGACAGTTTCCATGTTTACCGCGGTTTACGCCACCAAATGGTCGCACTAGAAGACACTGAGTTATTCGAATTTTCTACTCAACATTTTGATTCGGATAGCTATAGAATTATAAAAGGAGATTAAAATGAGTGAAATGAATTTATCAAAACAAGCGATTGGGGCCATCATGATGGCACTACAAAAGAGCCTAATGGAACAAACAGACATTGTACCAGTTTTTGAGGGCTTTAGAGTTAAACTTTCGGACGAAGGTTTGGTGGTTCTAAACCCACCTTTGGTTAAATATAATGAGGAAGTAGTGGATTTTGAGGATGAGACGGAAGAAGGGGAATCGACACAACAGAATGCAACATCTGAGAGCGCTTAAATGCCTATTTATCTCTATGAGTGCGCTACTTGTGAAGAAGTCTTCAAAGTGCGACATGGTATGTCCGAAACCTGTGAATGTTGCACTTTATGCGGTTCGAATACCATAGAGAGAAAGGTCTCCACCTTCACCAATCTTTCAAAACAAAAGCATGCCGCAGCAAAGGTAGGGGACGTAACCAAAGAGTTCATTGAGAACTCCAAAGATGATTTGAAGACTCAAATCGAGGAGCTTAAGGAAAAAAGATGATTATAGATGTTACTGCAATATTGCTTGTCGTGTCGGGACTGTTGAATTTTGTACTTATGTGGTACATTATACAACTTCTCAAGCGCTTCCTTCATTTCCAAGACCAGCTAGATGGCTTTATGGATAAAATCCAAGAATACGCTGAGCATGTTGATATCGTATATAATATGGAGAACTTTTTGGGAGATCCCACACTCGGAAATCTTTTAGAGCATTCTAAGGGTATCGCCGCCGAATGCGACAGCTTCAAGGAGTTTTATTTGACTGAAACCGATGAGATTCAAGAAGAAGAACCAGAGGAAGAAACAAATTATGGCGAGTAACCGCAAAAATTATTATTTCACACAAGATCATGAAGACGCGATTGTGGGATACTGTAACACTGAAGATTCGAAAATTAGAAATGACCTATATAAAGAGTTTATAGGCCCCGTCTTTGACGAGATGGTAGATAAAATTGTTTTCACTTATAAGTTCAACACTTTACCCAATTGTGACGCCCTGCGAGATGACTGTAAAAACTGGCTCATTACAATTTTAAATAAATATGACCCCAACAAGGGTTCCAAAGCTTTTACATATTTTAGCGTGGTTACGAAAAACTGGTTTATCGCCCAGGTTAAAAAAACGAGTAAAAAGGCACGCAAAGAGATTTTGCTGGAAGACTTCTATATCGATAAAAGATCAGGAGACGAAAAAACAGATCCGTCCTTGGTCGAACAAAATACAATCATTGAAGACAGCATTAAATTAGAATTTTTTTTGAATCTAAAGAAGGAAATCGACTCATGGCACACGCTTCCCCTAAAGCCCAATGAAAAGAAAACAGTACAGGCAATTCAAGTGCTTTTTGATGACGCTGAAAAAATAGAAATTTTCAATAAAAAGGCTATTTATCTATACATACGCGAGATCACCGGCTTGAATACCAAACAAGTTGTAAGTTCTTTGAATCGTATAAGAAAAAGGTATAGAGAGTTTAAAAAGGGATGGGACGAGATATAAAAGATCTAGAAGAATATGTGGGTGAAGCGATTTCCAATATTCGCAACGACCGCGCAATTACTTCCGCGCTCTTGACGGATTTATTCCAAGAGCTAAAGAAAAATAACGATATTGAAACCCACAAAAACTTGGGGCTTATTGCCTCGAAATATGTGGAGACCCTTCAGCGCTCGAACGAGCAGCTTGTCAAGCTCACCTCTATAATTAATAAAAATCGATCAGAACCAGCTTCATTAGGCGAGACCGATAAAGAAAAACTTCTCGATATGATTCAGGGAGATAAGAAGTAATGGCCAAGGAATTAGAAAGCATATATAATCAGACGGTGAACAACAATATAGCGAAATTCCAGTCGGAGCGCATTCTTTTTGATCCCAAACTGGAGGGTTCGATAAATCAACTTCGCAAGGCGATGATTGACACTTTTGAACCCAACAAATTAAAGTCACAGACTAAGTACACGGCCATCGTATTGGCACAGCTTCCCTCAATCAAGGTTGAGGATAAAACGTCGGTGCGAGTATTAGCCCGAATACCTGAGTTGCATGCCCTTCTGCCGCTACCAGAATCGCCGCGCGACTTTGCACGTATGATGTCGTACCCTGCATTTACGTCTGAGGACGACGTGCTTAAAGACCCTCTTACCCACACGGCGCTAGATTCTATCCCGGCCGGTTCCGAGGTGGAGGTGTCCTTCGGCGATAGTGCCAATTTTTCAGCGCCCAAATTAATACGTATAATAAGTCTTCTTACTCCCAGTCCCGCGGGCACCGACAACCCGGATAATCCTCATGACGATCCGGATGTTAGCAAAGCGGCTAATGACGGGGAGGGTCCCCGCGCTCCTACTTCAGCCGGCTGGGGCGCCCCAGAGTTAGATCCTGCGCCGTCAGCGGAAGAGAAAGCCAAAGCGGCCGCCAAAGCAAAGAGAGAGGCAGCATCAACCCCCAAAGAAAAGCCCCACCCAACAGTTGCGGAGATAACAACGCACGAAATCCCGGAAGTTTTAGCTTCGTGGATAACGAAAGAGAAGAGGTTCGGAAGTTCTAAAAGACGAAGGAACATTGATCTTATCATTATTCATGATTCTTGCACGTCCACAGCAGAGGGAATGGTGAGGGTGTTGAACAACAGAGGATTAGGAACGCATCTCAGCATAAGCGCCAATGGGAATGTGAAACAATATGTTTCTATAGATCGTCAAACCTGGCATGCTGGGAACTGGAATCCGCGCTCAATCGGCATAGATATGGCCGTACGGTGCCAATGGACGAAGACCTCCTATAAACCAGGAATGAAAAAGGCACCCTCAATGCCAAAAAAGAGCGACGGATTGAGGGACCCCAAAAACCAGCGCGTTGCGTTTTTTCCCTTTGGCTGGGGCAAACAACTGGTTATCCCCAACGCCATAGCCATGAAAGCTGCATACAACACCGTCAAGGCCATCCGAAAAGCCAAGCCAAATATTCCCCTAAAGTTTCCAGGTGTCAGAAGTGGAGGGATGTATTTTGGCAAAGCGCCCGCGAATTCTACCGGCATTGTGGCTCACGGCCAACTTGCCGCTAAATCTGATGGCCGCGTAACGGTATATTATCTGTGGCTGCGCATGGTGAAAGGGTTGTCCCACGCCGCAGCCTATAATCGCGTGCTGGACAATATGAATCAATTAGCCGCCAAATGGGTTTCTACCGGTAAATACCCGAGCCGCACGATACCGAGTGGTCCAATCCTCTTGGGTCTTGCATCGACGGGTCCAAAGCCGGGCCACGGCGTATTTCTGTAGGATTAATCCATTATGACTTTAATATTAGACTGCGAAGCAGAAAAAGTAGGACAGAATAATTTAAATATAATTTTTAATATTAATCATGACCTTGCATCGCAGGAGAAGAAGTACTTCCTTCTTCCCAACGACCGCGCAGCTTTTGTTAACTTGCTCGACGAGATCTACAACCGCGAAGAAGATATCATACCTTCAAGATTTAGCGGTGCCGCCGGCAAGAAAGAATTCAAAAAAGAGTTCCTGGATTATACGCTGAGTCTGAATTATCGCTTGGCGAACGTTGAGGAAATCAACACACAATATGATTCTATATTTAAATATGACACCGCGGCCATCGCCGACATAATCCAACAACAGGAAGAAGATTTTAAGGCTTTTGCGGCCCAAAGAAGGGCCGCGGCCCAACAACGGCTGGAAGAATACAATGAGCGCTTCGTAAAATTGCCCGCCGACGCGGCGGACGAGGATATAAGCACCGCCGTCAGCGATCCCGGAGCGAGCAGTTTCAACCCCGCCGCGCAGGCCCGTTCCTCGACAAAGCCTAGTGATAAGAAAAACCGCGCGGTACAAGAAAAAAATCTAACGGAGCGTCAAAAAGCCCAAATTGGGGGTCTCCCATCCGATGTTTCTTCCAAATTCGACGGAATCAACGGGGACCGCTTAATCGAAAAAGTTCCTGTGCCCATGCTCTACCCTGGAGACAAATTGGTATCCGGAGAGGCAAACGCCGGCCTACAAGTAAGTCGCGACGAAATATATCGCTTTAAAGGTCACACCAGTTGCGGTTCATGTTATCTCTATGCCGGCAAAAGCACGGATGCCGGAACCGAAGAAGCCGGCGAACCAGCCGGAGATGATATTGTTTTACGGACCCCTAACAACTTGAAAGAAGATGCTGCATACGTTTATCTATCTCAGAAGTCAGATTCAAAAACACTGCTCGGCGTTACCGGTGGCACTTATAAAAAGGTTGCCGGCAAACGCCGACCCCAATCTTTAGCAGCTATCAAAGCCGATGACGTTGTTTTGATGTCTCGCGAATCCGGTATCCGCTTGATCACCGGAACAAACTCTACAAATTCTAGAGGAGGTGATATTGCTGCGCACTACGGCATCGATTTAATCGCCGGCAATAACGACAGAGACTTGCAGCCGCTCGTAAAGGGCTATAATTTGCTGCAATATTTAAAATCCCTCTCCAAGGTCGTCGACAATCTCTCGTCTGTGGTATATCAGCATATTACTGCGCAAGGAGTGTTTAATGGGCAAATGGCCATGCACCGCCATTATGATCCTTTTACAATTTTGCTCGGCACGATGGGCACTGGCAACCCAACGGCCGTCTTGGGCGGTCAAAACCTACCGTCTCAAGGCGGGATGATGGGCGGCGCCAAAGTTCTTCTAGAGGGTCTACAGCAAATGCAAGGCGCAATAAGCCAAACTTTTAATAGAATTAATAATGATTTCAACGCACTAGAGAAGATCGGAGCCTACAGCATTCTTAGCGAGAAGAATAGAACCAATTAATTCGAAGGAATAAAAAATGAAACCTCCTGTAATAAAAATGTATGCAGCCAGCCGCGAGCCCAAATTTGAGGCTTTCGCGGTGTTTGCGCAGAACAATCGGTTCCACAATTTTCCTTTTTATAAGCAACTTTGGCGATCCGAGTATGACGTAGGATACACCGAGGGCAAAGGCTGGTCAGGAGGGCTTAAAAAGCCGACTCCCTTCATTATGTTGGGAGTCCTTGAATTTGATCAAAAAGATTATGATAAAGCATCAAAAATTGACACGAGCCCGACAGAAGGGGAATATGGCCGTATCGAAATGGTGTTGGAAAAATTCATTCTTGATTTGATCGATGGCAACTATTTGAAAGCCAAATCTAAAAAGAAACTCACAACCGCCGCATTCAACGACCTTAAAGCGGCCTCCAGCATACTAAATCTTCAAAAGATTGCGCCGGTTCACCCCGGCATCACGCCTTCTGATATCATGTACGAAGTGTCTATTTTACCAGCCGTTTTCATGAGATATTGGAATAAGAAAGCGCTGCTTGAGAACAACCCTTCCGACGCTGGTCAATATGCAGAGGCTGCCACCAACCAGAAAAAACAAGAAAAGATTCAGAAAGCCGCGAAGGACGATCCGCGGACAAATACGGTAAAACAGAAAAAGACGATACAAAGCACAGCGCCCCCCCAAACCGTAACAATGAAAAAGGAAAGTTCAAGAAAAATATCTAAGAAAGTCGGCAAAGAGGTCTATGACTACTATTCGGTTAATTACTCTCTTCAAGGGTTAAAAGCATACGCAGATCTCGCGACTAAAGTTCTCACCGACTTGGATAATAGAATAAGGGCTTATGGTATAAAGCTTGAAAAGCCCCTTAACTTGCAACTTCAAATTGACCGATTAGTCGCATTACAAACGGATATTGGGACGGTTGTGAGAAACGCGCTCCCAGCAGGTGCCAGCGGGAAGCCAAAGATCCCTCCCTCAACAATGATAAACTTTAAATTCGACATGAGCTTCAGTTTAACTGATCTAAAAGTAGGCAGCCATCGACATCCAGGCGCCCCCATCGCAGTGTTTGAGCCCAAAGATTCGAAGAAAACATGGGAATGGCAACGCCTTTCCGCCGGCGCCTGGAAATCAGAGGAGGAATTTGCACAATCCTTGCGACAGGACTCTCTCGTCAACCATCGGCTTTTCCTCAACCCAACCACCAACGCGCTGATTGTACATTTAAAAGAAATTTTTGCAAAATACACTGTCACGGCGAATTCTCCTTTTAAAAAGCCGGAAGATTGCGAAAAGTTTCTTCGGAAATATATCTATCCGATGCCTTATTTTACTCACTCCGCGGTAACCAAAACGATAATTGAAGAGTTTCTTATTGGGGATGTGCGGCTTTTGGATGATGATTTTTATAAAAAGACGCGCCCCTCGAAGGCTAGCATAAACGAGATGGCGAAACAAAATGCCCGGGCAGAAGTCGCCACGCAATATGAGAAAATTGGCGATGTCCTTGGCGACAATTTTATGATGGGGAAATTTGAGAATATTGATGACATCGATGATCTTTATAAGTCGGTGCTAAATCATATTTCGATCCCACACTTGATAAAAATGTCGGCGCAATGCCTCATGCAGCTTTTGGGCATTGATGAACTTAAGAGGCAATTTTGCCGCAGCGCCATTATGAAGTATCGGTCTTATCAGGATGAAATTGTCGACGCTGTCGCAAAACAGGGCCCGCAGGGCCAAGCGATAGCAGCGAAATTATCTGCTGCCATGGAAACTTTGGATAAAGGGCTGCAAGATGGCGTCGCTAGCGCAGCAGCTTGGGGCGCGAAGAAAATCGGGGAATCCATCTCTGTCGGTAATCAACTGTCCACATGGCAAAAGAAAGAGAATTTGGAACTTTTTCTTGTAGACTTGAACGAACAATGGGCCGCGAAAAGGGCACAAGCCGCGCGTCAAGACAAACCAGCCGACGACTCTTTTGTCAGCCCAAATTTGGATAATAAAATTGCGCGCAAGGCAAAACGCGTGCAAGCGCTCGAAGCTCGAATCACCGAGCAGCAGGAACGAGAGAAATTACTGGGTAAAAATAAAGTGCCACCCAACGAGCGCCATCTCTTAGAGACCTACCAAGCAGAACTTTCTGAGTTAACAGGGGAGATTGACGAATTAGAAGAAGCGTCAGGCGCAATTCAGAAACAAGTCGACGCCTATGAATTCCTCATCAACACGTTCATCCCCATTTTGGCCACAGTGAATCCCTTTTCTGAAGCACCGCCCGGTGTTGCGCTGAGCCAAACCAACGAAGTCGGCGCAATCGAACGTTTTCTAAAATTAGGCGACGGTGGCGCATCATCCCATCGCGCAATTACAACTTTCGGACCAGAAGTGCTCACAAAATACAACGACGCAAAAAAGACACTGGGATTGACGGGCTACTGGACCGGTCTGAAAAAGAAAGAGCGGCAGAAGCATTTCCAAAACGATTTGCGCCCTCTTTGCGGTCTAATTTTGGCGCATATTGAAAAGATCGACACAGGTGCCATGGCCACCTTTAAGAAAAGCTTTGAAATGAAGGGCGGCAAACAAGCGGCAGAGGGGGTCTTGGACGATCTCTTTAACGATCCGGACGACGGCCTTTTGATCTGCGCAGCGATTTTTGCTATTGTACCCGCCGCGCTTTATGCACTCTATTACTTAATCTCTAATGCAGAGGAAGTTGCCAAAAAGATCGGAGAAGATGCCGAAAAGGTTGCGGAAGCGGCAGAGCGCAGGGTGGAGATGTTCTTGCAGACTGATTTCCCTGTTCTGGATATCCTGGAGGGGTTCAAAGAAGCGCTTTATGACTTGGCCATGAATTTGGTTCGAGATCTGATCGTAAATGGCATCATGTATATTATGAGAAGTTTAATGTCAGCGTGTTCAGATTCAGAAAAAGCCAATGCACCTGAAACTCCCCTCGGAAAAATAGATCTTAGCGAGTTTATGAACGCTAGCGCCCGCTCCGGCAGCGTTAAAAACAGCAAAGGGTTCATTGAGATCTCCGCCGCCACAAAGTTAACCTTGGCAGAATACAAGAAATTATTGGCTGATATCTCGGCTGCTTTTACCATTAACGAAATGGTGGCATTGCTGCGTCAAACGGGCTCCAACCGCCTCCATTATAAATTGTTGGATTTGTTGAAATCTTTGCAATACCTTCAAGGCACGCAGTTTTATGAATACTATGTTAACGAGAACGGTGTATATGCTTTTGTTGAGATGCTTGCCAAAGACATCGATCCCGCTCTGCTCATTGCAGCTAGAAACGCATACGATAGGCAGAGAAAAATAATTTTAAACCTCTGCGGGGCAACAAACGAAGACATCAAGAAGTTAGAGTTGTCGAAATACATGACCCCAGAAGAGCTTATGAAAGCCATGTCGGATGCAGACGCAAACCGCAGAAGCCTGTTAAATCAAGCACTTAACAACGTTGGGGACATTTTGGGCGGTCCAATGACGCCCACTCAGACTTGTTCCGATGATGATAACGACGAAAGCAAACCGTCTATTGATCCATACCATGAATCCCAAAAGTTTGCCAGCGCCCAGGCGGCCAACGCTATTTTTGGGAACTTGGAGAATGTTTTTGAGATAGAAATAAGTCGCATCAAAGATATATATAGAGACTTATATGGGTTTATCGGGGAACAAGGTGGGATATCCGTGGTGCCCCCATATAACGCGAATAGGATTGCCGGCCCGGACTCGGATGACGATGAAATCGAGGCGATGCGCATCGCGCTTTTGCCTACCGCAGAGCGCAGAAATTCAGGCATTGCAGCCTCAAGGCTTCAAAGTGCTATTATTTCTATGCTTAACCCTGAAGATGCGGCAGCAAAAACAGCCTTTTTTACGGCGTCTCCCGACGGCAAACGCATCATGTTCAGTTTTGACCCTAGCGCGCTTCCTGATGGCATGGATATCGATAGACGCATTCAGTTTTTCTACGCGAATACACCCTTCCCTGCGATTGCGCCGCTGTTGCAGACGACCCTGACGATGCAAGTCGGCTCATATGTGTTTCAAGACCCACAGGTCAGCCAATTCCAATATCTGTTGGATTCGGAGACGGGCTGGGATGACGAAGAGGCGCAAAAATGGGGCTTCGCTATAGCAGCCTCAGTACACCAGATTTGGTACGGCAAAAATTTCGTGCTGATGGGCATCGCGGACCAGGACAGCAGCTGCGTTAGGCGCTGGGAGAATGCAAAACTCATTGTCGACGCCTCTTCTGTTCCTGGCTCCCCCCCTTCTGATACCGAAAAGATTCGAAAAGCGATGCATATGCACTTGGACCCCAAAAAGCAGGTGGAGGCCCTCAACCAGTCGACACAGACGTATTATAACGTCACCGTAGACGTCCCGCTGGATGAGTATGTTCCGACGGCCACGCAGATAAGCGACTTTCAGGAATCACTGCCCACATTGCAAACAGAATATAAACAAAAATTCGCAGCATGCGCAAACAAGCTTGCGGTAAACCCAGCATCCAAATGGGGCAGCGTTCTCTACCCCGAGGACTCCACCGCGGTGACGGGCATTACCTACGAGGATTGGCCGGTCATGCTGGAGATTTATGATCAGGTCAAAGCCTGGATAAACACCGGCCCTCTAGATATAGAATATTTTGAGGGCATGGGCTCACCATACAGCGACACTCTGTGGGAGGCCATACGAAGGAAGAAAATTAAAGAAGAGCGCTGGGCAAAAATGAACGCTGTCTGCCTCTACCTTCACAATCAATCGGAATCTTGGCTTCCCGGCGCGCCATCCAAAGCGGAGGTTGCAGCAGAAGCTGCCGCCGAATCCGCCGCCGCGCTAGCGGAAGACGCTGTTGCGGAGTTGGATCTTTACTTCCCAGAGTCGAATCAGGCGAATTTGGTTTTATCTGTTCTAGGCGCCGAGGGCTCGTCTGTGTATACATACGCCACAGAAAAACCGCCTGTTCTTGAACATTTCCAGAGCAAATATGTTTCAGGCTCGTTTTATGCGGGACGTCGTATGAGTGACTCAACCAACACACATTCAATAAATTTGGAAAAGTTTGTTCGAGACAATGATCTTTATATGTCAGCATTAAATGACATGTTTCATGACTTGTTGACTTCAACGTCCCGGAACGGTTTATTTTTAGATGTGCGTCAACAGCAGGGGCAGCCCATCAACCTCAATCTTCAAATATTTGAGAAATTGAGGCTAACAAAGGCAATTCCACAAACCGCCGCAGGGGAATGTTTCCTCGGGTTTTTCAATCACAAGGTGCTAAACGCCCAGGTTCAAAATTTGACTGATGCGCTCAAGTGCGTCAACCCAATGGCGGTCCAGAAAAACGCAACCAATCTTGCCTATATTAAAATTGCATTGGATTGCGTGGTGCGCTCCATCGTCGTTAAAGAGGTAATGAAAAGTCTTTTTATCTTTGGCTTTGCCAACACAGAGGGTCAATACGCCACCGAGATGGCCAAATCCGTAGCAGGCTCGCCGTTAAAACGTCAGGCCTTCTTTGATGTCTATCTTTTTGAAGAAATTGAGAGAGCCTTGCAAAGACAGTTTAAAACAGTTGCCGGCAGCGGTATTGACGACTTTTATACTGAAATTATGGAAGAGTTCATTCGCGACATTTCCCGTATTGTCTATATGGACGAAACGATGAGCACTCGAACGGCCTTGGACATTCTCATTCATGAGCAGGTGCAGTATGTGAAAAATATGCTTTTCAAAGGCATGCCTGAAGAACTTGACAACACTCCCGGATATTTTGATAGACGATTGGTTCAGCAGGTGGCAATCACAGACCCGGGTACCAAAGCAGGGACAACCGCGAACGAGACTCATTTGAAGTTGTTGGATGTGATTGAAAAATCCGACCAATTAAAGGTTTTGCAAAACGAACAATTAACCTCTTATCTCAACGGAATGGGAGACGCATGGGAAATCGATCTCACGGTGCCCTTGGAAGATGGCCATGGCGGAGCGTACGCTCTCCACACCGGCACAAAGAGCCCATATGCCGAAGAATTAGGCAGCTTCGAGCTGGAAGCGAGTGAGCTGCTCGACACCGTGCTGGATGAAGGCGCGTTTGGGGGCCTTTGGGCCGACATCGGCGACGCCATGGAAGCCGTCGCCGACAGCACCTCGAAAGATCTCACGGAGGAGGGCGGGGTAGGCCTTTCGGCATGGCACCACGAAGAAACGATGCTCTTTTTTGACCTGATAGATGAGACCGCCGGTCAGACCAAAACGTCCAATCAATTTACATTCCAAAGACGCCATCATGAACCCATGCGCAATTTCTCAGCAAATCCCCCCACTGCAATAAAAACCAATGATCTAGAAAAGGCGTTGGGCGGAGTCAATTCGGGCTTTGTAACCGAGAAGCTTGTAGAATTGAATTATAGGCAAAACTTTTTCACCAAGTTGACGGAAAAGCAGAGAAACCTGTTACGTAACGAATTCGCAATGTGGGAAAGCGCAGCCGTCTCGAACCAAGCGCTGCCGCGCAAACAAGTGGCAAACTTTCTTAATGAAACGAAGCTAATACTGCTTTTCCCTCAGATTAGGCCTCTTTTGCATAAAGATTATACGTTAATCGAAACCAATGGCAGCATCGAGTCGGACAGGCATTATTATACCCCACTAGGGTCTGCATGGAACTATGCCCAGGGAGGACTGGCGGGAGGACGATGGGAGAACGCGTTTGAGCCGCTCCGCGAACATTCATTGTTTTGGAAAGTGTTCCGGTATAATTTTGACCCTGATTTCACGGACGACGACAAGGTAGCTCTTATGAAACAATACCCTGAGATGGAATGGGCGATGACGGGCAAGATTTATATTAATGATTTCGAGACCATGGTGAGTCAATTTCTTTACCCATGGAGAGCGGGGAAGGGAGTGGACGCCGCTGGAGTGGCCCACGCTCCGGACTTGTTTAGAACCCATTCAACGGCCTGGAAGTTCCGCGACGCTTATGCAAATGGGTTTACGCTAAGCGATATTGGCAGCTTGCTGCCGCGCAAACAGGACATTGTCGGCGCCGTCGGGATGGGCACCAACATTCTCGACCCCAGCTTCGCTGCAGCTAACGCCAACTCCGAGACCCAGGCGCTCTACACCCTTTTATTCCAGCAGTATGGAGACGAAGCGCTACATTCCGCGCAGACGGACAAGGACCGCTCCTGGTGGAAATATCTTTCAGACGAAGAGAAAAATAAAATCGAATCAATACCGGGGCTTGAACACCACACCCGGGTGAACTTTTTTACATGGTTTTTATCTCAACCGGTAAATGATATTTTGGAGATTAAGTTCACTACAAGAGTTGCTCAATACGTATCCGAAATTGATCGACCCGACATCCGAGATAATTTTGATGCATCCGCTCTTGGCGCGGATCTCGCCGGTGCAGTCGACGAAAAATCCTCAGCCGAATTGGCCATGTTCCTTTTGCGCGAAAAGACAGGAAAGGTCGACCTTATCGATTCCCGGACCACAATTGACGGCGGAAAACCGCACCGCTATGTGACGTTTCCAGTCTACACAGTGCAAACCCAAATAGCGCCCGACTTTCAGTCCAACTGGTTTGATTTTGCTTATAAAATTTATAAGAAAAATACACAGAGCGCCCAAGAGACCTACAAGCATCCCACATGGAATGATTTCTTTTCCGAGGCTAAAATGAAATCTATCGGCATCGAAAAGACCGACTACGAAGACTTTAAAAACATCTATGACACCTATTCAGCCGCCAATTACAAAGAAAATCCCCGCGGTGACGTGTCATTCGAATGGCCATGGCTGTTCGGAGTGGAATGGAAGTGGCATGATCAACGCAAAGACAACGACGCCACCGGTGTCCATATGGACATATTAAATTCTGTGACCCGAAGAGGGCCTTATGGGTATAGCGATGTGATTCGCAAGTTGGATTGGCCCCGCGGCCGGCAAATTACGCGGTGGGCAGAAAAGACGAAATGGCGCGAAGTAGCGTATTCTAAAACAAGCGGCTGGGGCCCAGCGAAGTCCAGCAGTACTGCGGACTTCCACTTGGCCCCCTCTCACGACGCGGGTGGCCATTATGATGGCGGATACCGCGGTTATCATCGTTTTACGCAATGGTGGTGGAGGCACTGGCTCCATATTGTCGACGAGGGTAAACTCAACAACCTTTGCTTCTTTAATGACGATGTAATCCGGGCATCGGCCAACGGCGCCGCGACTGGATACGACGGCTCAAAATCGGCCAAAAAGGAGGCCATTTTTAAGAATATGAAAACCGCTTATTTAGCTGCGCTAGGTAAAACTCTTTATGGCAAAGAGTCATTCGATTTCCTCAAACCGCATGCAGTGCAGATCATTTCGTATCTGCAGACCCTTAATATTAACGGTTTAAACGGATGGATAGACGAACAGCTAGCGATGATTGAACATGTCGGCGCTCATGGTGTATCCGCGGCCAAAATTGCCCCATGGTATCCCGGTGATGGCGAAGGCAACGAGCCGGGGCAAACGGGCTATAATGGGTACGATTTCACAATCCACCAGCACGTATATGCCAAAGTTGTGCAAGATTTCCTCTATCAATTGTCACTGAACGAGTTCGGCGAAGAGTTGATGAAGGTCGCGCTCCCCGACTTTGCAGACCCCAAAGCTAATTGGGGCTCGGCTGACCTGTGCGCCAAAATACGACCAGGGGCTCAATGGGAAACTTGGAAAGACCTCGACGATGAGGAGGTAACATCGCTCACTGCTTATAATGAATTGCAATATATTAAAAAGAGCGACTGGTCAACCACAGGCACCGGTGGCAACGCTTGGGATGCGAACGTAGGCGGGGGCGCCGACCTCCTGACCTGGAAGTCTAACACTCTAGCAGAGTTTTTTGGGTTCCAGAATGCAGAGGGGACACTGCTTGATGTCCTGGGCAACACCCGCGTTTATCCTTACGAATACAACGCTCCGGCTTTTGACCAAATTGCCGATATTAAAGATGTATTATTTGACAAAAATGAAATTAAAAAAGATATCTATACATTAACTGCTAAGTTTGCGGACAAAAAGGTAGGACCCGAAGAGTTTATGGGCAAAATGATCGAAGGCGCCCCCTGCGAAAAAAGAGAATTCTTTACGAAACTGCTGCAAAGCTTTTTCGTGAAGGAACAGTCAACAATTTTAACGCTCATGTTCCGAATTTTGCTTGAAAAATACTACCCCGCTGTCGAATACAATTTTGATGGCACCACCGCCGCGGCCACAGAAACACTCTTGTCAGCAGTCGCGGTCGCGACCGGAGATTACCAAAGAACCCCCGCCGCGGGGGATGGGTCGCCGGCGTTTAATATTGATCTGGGGGCCATCGGTCTAGGCATACTTAAATCATTTTTAGGTGCCATGGCCAATACTGTTGATCCCTTCTGGAAAACCCCATGGATATGGAAAGGGGGCCCTGGGCCCTTCACTCCCATTGGTGTCGCAGCTAAACTTCTGAACGGCTATAACCCAAACTTTTCTTCAGCACAGGATATGAGAGTGGAGCCGCCGTCGTGCGACCACTTAGTCGCCGGCGAAGCCAAGCAAATCAAGTACGGACCCCTTCTGCTGCCACCCAGCACAGAGACGCCCCCAGAACCGCCGAACGAAACGCCACCGCCAACCGCGGAGGAAACGTAGAGAAAGGCCCAAAATAACAATTACTTAAAATGAAGTGATTTCTAGGCAAGAAACCTAATTATATCTTGAGAGGGAAAGAACATTGGCTTTCGGATTTTCACCAATTATACCATTACAGAGAAGCGAAGAGGACGGCTATTACGCTTTAACGAAAACCATCGCCGCCAATAGCAAGCAAAATTTTAAAAATCTCTTGCTGACCTCTCCCGGTGAAAGGGTCATGATCCCTGAGTTTGGAGTGGGTCTGAGAAACTATTTGTTCAGCAACCAACATGATACGGTGGAGGCAGAGATCTCTTCCAGAATCGAGAATCAGGTCGCAACCTATTTGCCCTATATTGAAGTGAGTAACATTGAGTTTACGCGTCACAATCCTAACTATGCGGCTTCGGAGACACAGTATACTTTAGATTTGGCGATATACTATTCAGTGCCTGCATTCAATTTTTCAGACATATTAGAAGTAACCAAAATACAATTTGCATAGGAAGATTTTTAAACGATGAAAATTAAAAAACCTTTAATAAACTACACCTCTAGAGATTTTGCCTCTATCAAAGAAGATCTTCTCAACTACGCTCAAAAGTATTACCCGGAAACATATCGAGATTTCAATGAATCTTCGTTCGGGTCTTTGATGGTCGACATGGTGTCTTATATTGGTGACATGCTTTCTTTCTATGTTGACTACCAGGCCAACGAGTCGTTTTTGAATACAGCTATCGAAACTGAGAGCGTTATTAAACTTTCCAAAGCATTGGGTTATAAATTTCGCGCTAATGCCGCATCCCATGGAGAGGCGAGCTTTTTTATCTCGCTACCTTCCCAAGCCGACGCCACCGCCCCTGATTGGACATACGCGCCCATTTTAAAACGCGGAACGACTATTAGCACCACGGCTAACCAAATGTTTACCCTAATTAACGACTTAGATTTTAGCGAGTCCACTGATATAGTTGTGGCAGCGGCCAATACTGATGGAACCACTCCTTCTCGATACGCTGTCAAATTAAAGGGTCTCGTAATGTCCGGAGAGCTAATGTCTGAAACATTTGAGGTGGGCAACTATCAAAAGTTTTTGCGCATCGAAATAGAGGACCCCAACTTGACCGAAGTTATATCTGTTTTTGACGCAGACGGAAACAACTACTATGAAGTAGATTATCTCACCCAAGATACAGTGTATGTGCCGGTACTGAACACCAAAGCCAACAAAAAAACAGTAGAAAACATTTTAAAACCCGTAGCAGTGCCACGCCGATTTGTGATGGAGCAGACCTTTTCCAAGACCACCCTCCAATTTGGCTCGGGCACAGATAACAACATCGAACGAGAGCTAGATCCCACAGAGGTGATACTGGATATATTTGGGAAAAATTATATCACCGATAAAGCCTTTGATCCAACAGTTCTTGTCCAAACAGATAAGATGGGTGTCCCCCCCACCAATACAGTTCTAACAGTGCTTTATAGAAGAAATAGCGCTCTTACGGTGAATGTGGGCGTAGGCGCTTTATCCAAAGTGGCGACCCCTCTTTACAAGTTTCTCAACGAGGGCACCCTCACTGGCACAAAAATGGCGACTGTGAGAGCTAGTTTGGAGGTCACCAACGAATCACCAATAACAGGGGATGTTTCGGATATGTCTCTTGATGAGATAAAAATGAGAGGCTATGGGGCATACGGTACGCAGAATCGTGCAGTTACAAAGCAAGATTACGTTAACATGATCTATAATATGCCGTCTAACTTTGGCCAAGTTAAAAAGGCTAAAGTTGAGCGCGACACGGATTCGTTTAACGGAAAGAACCTTAATTTGTATGTAATCTCGACAGATCAGGCAGGACTCCTGACCCAAACAAACTCTACGATTAAACAGAATCTAAAAACTTGGATCAGTAAATATAAAATGCTGGGCGATACCATAGACATCTTAGACGCCAATATCCAAAACATAAAGATTCAATTTAGCGTCATCGCCAATATGAACGTTAACAAATACGATGTCTTGGAAACATGCTTGAGCACGCTCTCTCAATATTTTGGAACTCGGTACCTGGACATTGGGGAACCTTTCCAGATTACAACAGTATATAAATTACTCAACAACATTCCTGCGGTCGCGGATGTAAAAAATGTTATAGTGGAGCCCGTAAGTGGCGGCGCCTATTCGGCTTTTAGCCTTCCCTATAGCCAATTAATAAGCAACGGCGGCCGCTTTTTGTCGGCACCATCAAATGTTATTTTCGAAATTAAGTCTCCCCTTACCGATATTGACGGAGAAGTATTATAATGGCTATAAAAAGATACACAGCAAACCAAGATAACACGATCACAAACGCGTATAAGGCCAATCTTACCACGCGCGGCGTTTCTGGAAATATGGGCCAATCCGACATTTTGGAAGTGTTCCATATTTATGGGCAGGCCGCCTCATCTTCTTCGGAGAACGCCCGAATTCTCGTTCAATTTCCAATTACTGATATTGCCACAGACCGCACAGCGGGCGATGTACCAGCTAGCGGTAGCGTTTCTTTTTATCTGCGGATGTTTAACGCGGAACATTCCCAGCCAACCCCAAAAGATTTTACGCTGACCGCCTCCGCGGTTTCTACGGCTTGGCAGGAAGGTCTTGGTCTTGACATGGAAAACTATTCGGACATTGACGCATCCAACTGGATTACTGCAAGTGACGGCCCCACCGTAAAGTGGTCGACCCAAGGCGGCGACTATTTCACCGATAATTCCTCATCCTTTCAGCAGACGTTTGACACAGGTTTTGAGGATATGGAAATAAATATTACCCCTCTTGTTGAACAATGGCTCGACACTGCAGGCAATATTCTAGGAAGCAAAACCAATAACGGTTTGGGTATTTTCCTCACAGCTAGCCAAGAGGACGCAGAGGTTTCTTATTATACCAAAATGTTCTTTGCGCGAGAATCGCAGTATTTCTTCAAAAGACCCATTATCGAGGCTCGCTGGGACAGCTCTAAGACCGATAATAGAGGAAATTTCTATCTAAGTTCTTCGCTTCTCCCCGCCGCGGACAATCTCATGACCCTATATCTTTACAATATAGTGAAAGGACAACTGACGGATATCCCCGATGTAGGCACCGGGACTATAAATGTAAGCATTTACTCGGGCTCAGCTACAAACACCACACCTTCCGGTTCGCAGTTATTTCTCCCGGTGGGTGGAGGCATCGCGACAACCGGAGATGTTAATGTCACCGGTGGATGGTCTCAAACAGGAATCTACACCGCATCATTTGCATATGCATCTTCGAGCATCACGACGCTTTTTGATCTATGGCACAGTGCTTCGGTAGAATACCACACTGGTTCGGCGATAACTCTTAAAACTTTTGATTCAGAAGATTATAACGCCAATCCAACGTTTGTATCAAATATTACAAATATGAAAAGCTCATATACCCAGCAAGAGAGAAATGCCTTCTTTAGGGTGTATACGCGCAAAAAGAATTGGTCTCCTAATATTTATGTGAAGGCTAGCAAAGCCATCCCCAACTACCTTATCGAAAATGCCTATTATCAAATAGAAAGAGTGTCGGATGAGTTTAAAGTGGCGCCTTTTGGCACCGGTAGTTTAAATCAAACTAAAATGTCTTACGATGCGAGCGGCAGCTATTTTACTTTTGATATGGGGATGTTAGAGACAGATACGGTTTATTCTATTGGTCTCGCTTACAAAATTAATGGCAAATACGCGGAGCAACCGGAAACGTTTAGATTTAGAGTTGAAGAATAAAACATGTCACTTAAAGATTTATTTAATGAGGGGAAGGGCAACAGCGGTGCTGAGCCTCTAACCAAACAAGAGATTGATAGCCAGGTAGAATCATTTGATTATATGCGAGCCGTCAAGGAAAACAACGCGCGTTTTCTACCCCTTGAGCACTTCTCTGAACCAAAATCTTTTGCTCGTTTCGGTTCCGCTGAAAAATACTACGAAGATACGATCACGAGAATATATGATACGTATCCTTATGACGGATCATTAAAAGAAAAGATCCAATGGGAAATTAGTTCCTCCTACCTAGATTTATACATTTTTGAAAATGGGTATCCCCGCACTACTGGCTATGCAACATTCACGACGGCCAGTTTAACTGCCACCGACATGTACAATGGTTACGGCGCCGCCGGAACCTCCTCCTATGAATACATTCTTGTCAAAGGCGGACCCAACGCCGGTACCGGTCTAAAGGTTTACTATGACTATAAACAGGATAAGGCGGTTTATCGGAAAGATGCAAATATATATGATTTAGACAATAATCGTGAAAACAATCTTAAAATTGGCGGCATCGACGGAAACACAGTCGAGTTTTGGCTTTCCAAAGATGCTTTTTCCGCCGCGGCAACCGAAAAAGAGGTAATTCTTGACGTCTTTGTTACGGGTACCCTAAGCAGTTCAGTCGACTATGGACGCTTCCGCATTGAGATGACAGGCGCCGCCACCGGTAGCCCCTTCTTGCTCACCTATATGTCCGGAGCCACGGGTTTTGCAACGCAAAGCATCGGTGACTCCATAACAGCAGCCACTGTCGCAGATGACACGTGGCATCATTATGCTTTTAGGTTAAAGAATACGGGCAGCACGGTTGTCGCAGATCTCTTTATAGATGGCGAACACAACGATAGGATTGTTACCGGTTCGTCCGTTGGCTACGTGAGCGGCGCTCTGTGCGCCACCATCGCTGCATTGGGGCAGTCTCCCTCGGGAAATATTTATCACGATGGACCAGACCGCGGTTATGCTAAGTTATCGGGATCATTGGATGAACTCCGATATTGGAAGACATACAGAAGTTCTGAGAAGCTTCAACGATATTGGTTTGGCCAAGTCGGCGGCGGCACCAATAGCGACCCTGCCAACACCGATCTAGGTGTTTATTATAAGTTTAATGCAGGAATCACGCAAACAGCTTCAATTGATGCGGTGGTGCTTGACTATTCCGGTCGTATCACCAATGGCGCATGGACAGGATATTCCGCTACCTATTCTCGTAACACGGGATCGGCGATTGTTTCTTCATCTGCGAGCCCAACGGAATTCCAGGATCCCATTTTATATTCTTTCCATCCAACCGTTTTGGGCTACAAGAACGAGAAAAAACTGGAAGGGCGCGTCCATGATGATGTAAACGCAAACAAAATGGATTCGTTTGTTCCGCAGTGGATGTTGAGCGAGAACGAAACGGATCCGTCCAATCTAAATAAAAATGAACTATTAAATGCGTTGCAAATTATGGGAAGTTATTTTGACTCAGCAGCGCTTCTTGTTCAAAAACTTCCAGAACTGAAACACGAGAAATACTACGCCGGCGACACAAACCCGCCGCCATTTAATAAGCACTTTATAGAGTCACGGGGCATGATTGCTTCTGACTTGTTCATAAACGCAGATCTCTTGGAGCAATTTGAAAATCGCAGTGATACTTTAAAGTTCGAGGAAACGCTCCAAGAGATTAAAAACACCATTTACCAGAACATTTACAACAATCTCACTTATATTAACAAGGCCAAGGGCACCGAAAAGGCGATGAGAAACCTTTTCCGCTGTTTCGGGCTAGGAGACAATGCCTTAAAATTCAATATTTACGCGAACAACGGAGCCTACAAACTCCAAGACAACACGCGCGAAATAACAAAGGTTACAAATTATATAAATTTCAATAAAACAGGCAGCCAGGATGCGAGCGTCTACCAGTATCGCACCGACTCAAATGCTACTTCCTTCATCTCTGGCACCTCCGATTATGATGGTGACTATGAAGGCTCAGGACTCTCTTTTACCCTAGAGAGCGATATAGTGCTACCCAATCGAGTTTCAATTGGTGAGTATGCGACACTTAAGCGAGGCACAAGCAGTTCTTATGAGAATCTGTATCCTCTCGTCGTTTCTTCTTCTCTCTTCGGTTTACACACCGCTAATGGTACAGAAAATGACCTAACATGGGCAACAAATGACTACGCCAACTTCCAGGTCTTTGCCGTCAAAGACAATAGATTCTCTAGCAACGCTAAATTTGTCTTAACGGGATCCGCCGGCGGCTTCATCACCCCCGAGCTAACCTCCTCGTTTTTTGAGAATGTCTACGACGATGATCTCTGGACATTTGCTGTAACCGTCAAGCCGAACACCTATCCTCAGATTAACGAGCCAGACGGCTCTGAATTGAACGGATACAAGGTCCGATTTTACGGTTCTAATCATATTGGCGATTTAAAGCGGAACGAATTTATATTGACAGCTTCCCTCAGTGTTGAAGAAGGGCGCAAAATTTTAGCTAGTCATAAAAGAGTTTACGCCGGAGCGCATAGAACTAACTTTACAGGCGCTGTGCTGCAGTTCGCAGATACAAAAATAAGCGAAGTTAAAGCATGGTATGCCGATATTGCAACATCCTCTATTGACCAGCACAATATGAAAATTGGCAGCTACGGCCCGGCGTCTCCTTCTAGGAGGGCGTTCCTCTACCAAGACGCAATTAAGGGCACCGATGTATCAGAAATAGAAACGCTTGCTTTGCGCTGGAATTTTGCCTCGGTCACGGGATCGGACGCGTATGGCCAGTTTTCAGTTGAAGATGCCTCCTCTGGAAGCGCCACTGATGATCGTTTTGATTGGTTTAGCGGCCTTGTCAGCCGTCGCCACACAGCTAGCGGCAGCTTTTTTAGCATATCGAGCAGTGCGCCTGTACAGAAGCTGTCTCGCGGCACCCTGCAACAGCAAGTACCAGAAGTTCTTCTGGATTCCAACTTAGTTAATATTGTGGAGAACCAATCAGACGATTTTTATACGCGCAACGCGCGACCGACCACTTATAATCTTTCAATAGAGAAAAACTTATTTCAAGATGTATCCGAAGAAATGCTCGGAATGTTCGCCACGGCCGGGTACTTAAACACCCTCATCGGTGCCAACGTCAATCGTTTCCGCGGCAATTATAAAGAACTTATTAAGATGTCAGACCTGTTCTTCGAGAAGGTTGACAATGACTATGATTTCGATAAGTATGTAGAATACTTCAAGTTTATTGATTATGCAATGAGCCAATATATTGCCAATTTAATCCCAGCTTCGATGGGAGTGCTCAAAGAGGGCGTTTCCACCATTGTGGAAAACTTTGTCCTTGGGGATCGCAATAAATTTCAGCACAAGGCGCCAGTCATCCGCGAAGAAATTCCAGATTTTAATGCGCAAGTGCTCGGTGTTAACGAGCTTCTATACAATTGGAGGCTTGGGCATGCCCCGCTGAATAGCTCTCAAAAAGAGAAATGTTTGTGGTGGCGGAATAGAGCGCTCCGAACCAATACGGTTATTTACTCGGCAGTTACTGGAGTCAATACCAACAAGCAAGATATATTAGATTCTATTAATAACGAAAACAACGCCCCCAACTATACTTTATATGATAGCGGCTCGTCTACACAATATTCTGGTTCAACATATGCCTTAAGGCACGCCAAACCTTATCGAACTGCGGGTGATATAAGTGAGCACTATAAAGGCGGCATCAATTTTCATCGCAATAAAAAAGTGACCTATTACAAAGAAACGATGAAGCGCTTCTATGCAGCAGGCGGCGGATCTGCCGATCTTGCCATCGTTACAACATTAAGCAGTTCCGCCGACTGTATAGAAGGGACACAGAAGCCATGGCTCTCAGGGTCAAACCAAAAAACGATTCTGCCAGCGGGCACCGTAAATTGGTCTTTCAACAACGATACATACAATCGCGCCGATGCGAGTTTGTTGGCACCATTCAACATCATCAGTTCTTCGCTGGGGCCTCAAAGCGGACTTGCGGACTTGCCCAGCAACGCGCGTCTGACCAATATCCACCATGACGTCTACGGGCCCGACTATGAACACCCCATGCAAGGGTTGTTTACAGAAAAATATGTGGGTGGTAATCAACATAGACACCAAAAATTAAACACTGGCAGCGCCAATCAAACAAATCGAGGTGAAGTGTGGACGGTTGATCAAGAGGGCGGCGCGTTCACGGATAACGGCATAACGCTTCTTAATCCGGCATCCCGACCCGGTGATCCTGTGGGGAATATAAATAATAACCTCCCACGCGCCGTCTTTTTCCGCGAGCCAATGGCTAAGCGCCCCATAAACATTAAGAATATCCAACAGACTACAGCGTCTAACATTACCAATATTGGCAACTATAGTAATGACTATGATGTAGTGTTGACAAATAGCCGTACGGCTAACAACATATATTTGGTGGAGACAGGAAGTATTACTGGATCTTCTGTGGAGAGCCTGATTAGCGGCACCGTTGATTATACGCTTCCCGTGCGCGCACGCAATCAGTTTGTGATTGTGAATCGCTTCTCTGCTCCCGGCGGCCCAGAGGTCAATAGTTTAGGATTCCTTGACATCGAGGCCGCCGAATATTCGGTTTACAATGCGCTTCCCTTCAGAAACCTTGAAGTGCGACAGCCTTTAGATGTGCTTCTTTCGGATCACTCAAAGCAGTTCGGATATTTCAGTGACGCTTTTAACTCGGCCAGTTATGTCCGCGCGGGGCAGGCCTATCCCGGCACAAGCGGTTCCGTCAACGCGGGGTCGTATTACGCCATGGTTGGCTATACGGATGCGACGGCTTCTTTCCACAAAGTTAATCGAAATGCCCGGAAAAGAGTCCAATATGGAAATCAATACGAGGGAGATCAAGCAACAATTATTACTGCCTCCCATTACGATAACGCCATGGTTTCGCATCCGATTCCACAGTCAGACTTTCAATATTCTTGGATCACGGCCAGCGTATTGCAAACTGGCGACATCTTATTGGGATATGAACAAAGAAACTTTGCCCGCGGAGATGAGGCGTCAACTGATATTACTTTTTGTAGCGCTAGCACGGTCGGCTCGTGGGGCGGCGCGAATCGATATTATGGTGAGGAGTTGGCCGGCGCCATAGCAGGGATGGCACCCGACTCTCCAAACTTTATTCCTGTAGACTTTGCAGGATTAAACATGAATATTCAGGAAGCGCTTACTGCGAGTACGAATATGTTGGGATATCCGGGCGGAATGGTCAACCTCAATCCATTGGACGCCACCGACAGGGCTACATATCCCTATAAAGGAGGCCTTGTTACTCGGGCCACTTCTGTGGGGAGTTTACCAGGCGGAGGTTTCCCAAGAGTTTTAAATGGATTAATTCTTCACCGTCAAGGCCCTTACGGATGGCCTTCTTGGAAACAAATTCGAGGCGATCAACATCCGATTGTAAGATACCAGAGAAGATATAATGAAATTGGATACGTTAAAGAAGAGGCGGTTACGGCCATGGTTGGCCAAGACAGAGAGAATCCCCTAGGGACCCCCGGATTCTCAGGTTTATTTTCGAAGACAATCGTTAACTATACGGAACCGGTAGCTAGCGGCAAATATAAGCCCTTGCAGATATATCTACCGACAGGCGATAATGAAAACGATTACGCTAAGATTGTCATGACTTATGGCAACCAGAATGTGCTATTTACCGACCACAGTCAAGATGGCGCTGCCCTAGATGTCCTGTTGACGAAACACGACCCAAACAATAAAAATCTATTCACAAAAACCTATTCCCCGTATTTGGCCATCAAGACATTGGTGGAGAAAACCGGGAAGAAGGCAGACACACAAGCCGCCTACACAGAGGTTATTTACCCGAAAGAACAATTTACATATCTTTCAGGCAGTCGAAAGAGAGAGACATTTGTTAATGACTTCTGGAGATCAACGCGCGCGAATCGAAACCGAACAGGCGGGGCTAGCGTCACCGGCCTTCCCAATTCGATGGGAGAACTTATCGGGACAGCCAGCCTTTGGAAGCTGGACGCAACAAGCGAATACGGCGCAGACCAAGCGCTCGACTACATCACTTACGGTTCGCACGCCCCCTATTCTGCTTCAATGCCCACAGGCAGCGGAGTTGGCGAACTTCAGAATACATATAGCTTGTTCCATTACGGCACCGCCTCCAATATTATGCCGGCATGCAGTTATATTCGTCGAATCCCGCTCCTCGCCGCTTCTCCGACGACTGCGTGGAGTTCGGATTTTGGCTCTTCCGACCAGCTTCCAATTTGGTCTGGCAGTTATTCTCGAACAGCCTCGTTTGGACTTCCGTATAGCTACGCCGGTTCCCTAGGCTACGTCGGGTGGCAAGGGAGCGTTGTGGACACCGCCCGGGCCCGAGAGGTTGCCTACTTAATCCAATTCACGGCGTCTGTTGGCCACGGCCAATGGGTCGCTACAGGAAGCAACAACGCTGGCACCGCTCCATTTTATGATACTTACGATGATTACGCCGATGGTCTTTCGGCCATGGCCCAAGATTCTACGATTCTTCCAGAGTTTAGAATTTCGGAAAAAATGGGAGACTTTATCGCTGCGCGCAAGGGATCTAATTGGAGTTTAGAGAAGCCCACTTACCCGTACTTTAAAAATCTAACCAACACTACAGGTCTTGGCGTTAAAAATGGAATGTTGTCACTCACCGGCGCTGCCACGGACTCATCTAATCGAGTAGACGATTTCTTGAAGAGACACGTATACTCGGACTTCTACGAACATTTTAAGCTTTTCCAGAAGGGGTTCGGAGATACCAGCGCCGGCCAAACTTTTGGCAAAATAAAAACGCCGCGTCTCAGCCTAGGCTGCGAAGCAATCATAAAGTTTTTACCCTATAATGGCTTTTATCCATCAGAAAGAACAGTTCAATTGGGCACGCTTTTCTCCTCATCGTTGCAAGGCGTTAAATTAGAGTCCGCGGGCGCACCTGCGGACAACGGGAAGCTGCGCACGCTGTTGCAGCCCTTCTTCGCCCCCGGCATTTTATACAACAGTGTTAAGTCAGGCCTGGCTGTGGACTACCCGGTTCACAACGCGGATTCGACGACCTTGGACTGGGTGGGAAGCGATAGGGACGTATGGGGCTCGAATTCAATGATTAGCGGAAACTTTAATCAGCGGATTAACTTTGAGCAGATTTACGATCCAGCCCCCGCCTTGGCCCTGCGCGACATGGAAGGAATGATGGACGCGCGTCTGGATTCGACAGCTAGCTACCGCGTCGTGGCACCGGCCTATAAATTTGCAATGAACAACTTTTTGGCCGAGAGCGTAGACTTTTTCTTAGAAGAGGGGGCGGTGTCTTCTATTACTAGCATGCCTCTCCCAATCCAGGATACTGTCGCGGTTCCTGTCTCTGGAAATTACTATCTCGATGTGGTGCTGAGAAATTCTCGCAATATGGTAGATTACCAGTCATATTATGAAACGAGCAGCTTTTTTCACTCTGATGCATCAAATTGGGTATATGGCACAGCTACGTATCTGTGGGGCTCAAGTCTTCTTTATAATACTTCTAGTATCACAATGTATTCGCGCGCCAATAGTGGATATACAACAGACGTTCATACATATGGATCCTCATTCGGCCCACCAGTTAATTCGGGCCCGTTTTCACTTTGGTTTGCTGGACCGTCGGGTCTCGCGCCTACGGGAGGTCTTGATAATTGGCTAGGCAACGTTGCCTCTTTTGAGCCTTACACTCCTCCATATTATGATGGCTATAGTTATTGCCGCTTGATGGTGGGCCTAGATAAAGGTTCAAAACTTGTTAGCGAGCTTATGGCTGAGATATCTCAGTCATATGATAGAATGAAAACTTGGAACCCGGGCATGTCTATCTTTGCAAAAGGCCCCACCGGCGCCGCCCAAAACGTGGCCAATTGGGGCGGCGGATCTTGCGCGCAAGCAAACGCCATGCAAATATCCGCATCTTTGAATTTTGGGCAACCCAAGGGATTGCAAGGCGACTCCGCCACGGGCGAATGGATTTTTTACAATGAGAGGGACAAGACCGACCAACGCCTCATCGTCCATCCCAAGTTTGAAACACCCGTCCTGGATTTCTCTAGCCATGCGACCTCCTCGCTTACCCCGACCCCTCAAACGGTGAGCGGTAACGCCCCAGTGGGCATGTGGCATCAATACGGAGCACTTCCTTCCGCGTCGGAGGGAATCACCATGGCTGTGCAAGACCCGAGCTTTTATATGCGCGCTGCCGGCGAAGATGCCGACGCTCAATCTCTTGCAAGTCTTTTAAGCTTTGGCCCATCTAACCGCGAGTCCAAAATTGGGAGCTTGGCCACAGAGCGCATGCTCTCCGAAGCTATTGTGGCGATACCCTTTAAATATTTCAATAACACTAACCGCACAATGCTTTATAAAATGAACAAGAGCGCGGTAGATGCGGCAAAGAACTGCGAAGCCACAACGACCAATACCACTGTGAAAGAGCCGATCTTCAAGGAGAGCACAGCCATCGCAGCCACCCAAGGTCTGGTTAAGGACTACAGAAAACAGATACCACTAGAAGCCCCCGCGGGAGTTGATCAGGGGATTTATAACCTATTGAGATTAATGAGAAAATATGTGATGCCGCCCCAGTTTGACTTTTTACATTTTGAGGATGTAGAGCCATTTGTGGCTTATATGTGGGAGTTTGAGGTTAAACTAGGAACAGAGGACCTACAAAACATCTGGCAGGGCATCGAGCCAACGATGGCAAGAAAAGCAATAAAAGCTACCAGCGATGTAATTACACATGTGCTCCCAACTCGTGCATTAGAAGCAGATACTGGACCCGAGGCGTCACAGAAGGGCGTCCCCCCGCATCCGTATTTTGAAGAGATCTTCGATCCTGACAAAACGAGATGGGCAGTCTTTAAGGTTAAGAAACGGGCGCGAAATAATTATGCGAACGTGGTGGGACGACAGTCAATTGACGGCAAAGAGTATGTGCGCAGCGATGTGGCTCACCCCCATGACTTTGCCTTTTCTTATAACTGGCCGAATGACTTTTTCTCGCTGATAGAGTTAAGCAAGACAACAGCAACCACGGTGTTTAACCCGCGCGCGGAAGGTGGCGCCGCGGCAGCTTTAGCACCCAATAATCTTTCTGCCGTCGCCGCCGCCCTTGCAGAAGACGCAGGAACCCTAACGGCCACGCCAGCCGGCGTAGTTAGCTCTATTGCCGCGGCATTAGGAGCCAATAACTACACCACTGGCATGGTACAATCGCCATGTCCGGACGGCCTAGTGGCCTGGATTCCGAAGTCCGGGCCCAAGAAGGGTCAGCTTCAATGTGTCTCCAAAGCATTCGCGGAGTGGATGGGAAAAGGCGGCCTTTAAATAACCCTAGGAGGTATAGCGTAGGAGCAGCATAGACAATGGAATTTTTTGATAAAAAACAAGATGTTATAAACCTTAAGCTGACGCGTTATGGCCGCCAACTCCTCTCCGTCGGCGAGTTCAACCCGGTTTTCTATGCTTTCTCTGATGACGGCATCATTTATGACACGCGCTGGGTATCAGGATCAACTCACACTGAAGAGCAGTGGCTCGTTGAAAAAAGAATTCAGGAAGAAACCCCCCGAATTGAAACTCTCAATTCCAAAGTCGGCTCCGAACGTACAATATTTAACACGGCGGATATTTCTTCATATGCCCTTGAAAAAAATATGATTGATTTGTTTAATCTGGGCGGAGACCTGCAAGATTTAAAAGAGCTAGAAGAATATAAAACCGGAAGATTGAAATTAGACCCTGACTTCGCGGACAATGAGAAGCTTTTAATCAATCTCCTCGGCCAAAAGCGCTACTTTAATAATAAGGCGCCGGCGTGGAATGTGCTCTTCTATAACGGGCAGATTTCAAGCTCTGCACGCGCCTACCAGCACAACGGTATTGCTGCCCCAATTCCCCAATTAAGCGCCTCGATTAAGGACACCCTTTATCGCGTCCCGCCGGAGATGGATATATATGAAGTGGAGCCAACTCTAAGAACAAAGCTAGAGCTAGCGCTCGGCGCAGACGAATTGGACGACCTGGACACCACCGGCGGCATCGAGACGCCCCATGGGGTTGGGAACATGGAGATGTTTGACGATCTTGTGTGGACAGCCGAACTTCCCACCGGATCCGTAGTGATCGAAAAAGATTACTTGCTTGTGTCTTTTGAGGAGGCGAACGTCGACTTTGAAGAAGAGAACTTTTTATTGGAAGTCTATGAGATAACTGAAACTGACGATATCCAGGGTCTTAAAAAGATGACGTTTAACGGGGAAGACACCACAGGACTTACATCCGATGCAGTAGATGATATGTTTGACATCCAACTTGACACTGAAATCGACCGGTCCCTGGCATGTTTTCATATCAATAAAGCAAAAGATCTTAAAACTAAGAATATTTATACTACTGACGTCTTTGATTGCGCCGGCTCGGATCTCCCGGGGTCCGCGGATACCGGCATTTATGACTTAGAACCCGTCGACACAGAGGATGTTTGCTGATGAAAGGATTAACACAAGTACCGAAGCCATACATAAGCAAGGTTTTGATAGAGGACAGCAAGTCGGAAGGGCAAAAACAGCCCGGGTTTACTGATCTTTACACCGAACAGCCGGGAAAACCGAGCGCCTCCATTAGTGAAAATCAAATTAAGGTGACTTTTGATATGGCTTTAAAATCGCTTTATCCGAGTCCACGCACCGGTGCAGGCCCTTGTGGTAATTTTAAAATTGAGCAAGTAGCCCAAATGCTAAATGACAATGTCTTGTGGTATAAGCTTATTACGGATGAATCGACTCTTGCAGACTTCCTCTTGGCCGAGAACAAATTGGCTTATTTTCTTAACAAGATTCCGGGTAAAACCCAGTTTGTCGAGGCTAGCGCCACCCCAACCGCCGTCCTCAAGGCCAGCGATGTAAGTAGATTCTTGTATGAGGAGAAGGGCATTGACATCGTTAACATGCCACTTAAGGCACAGGTATCTTATAAATATGAAGGCAGCCCCTCTTTCCTGGCATGCGTTTTTATGTATTCTTCTCTCACTCCTACTATCAACACAAGCAACATATCTTTTACCGCGGAAATTATCTTCCGCGGAGGAAAGCCCCCCACTAACACCTTCTGGTTCAGTATTGATAAATATTATAGAGCGAATGGAGAAGAATTCCCCATGCGCAGATCCTTACCTGATACCCAGCAGCCAGGTAACGATGACGAATACGTAGTTTTAAAATATGGGCTCCCTGGAGATATGTGGTGCGGCCCCGTGCATCGGCACTATGTCAACGGTGCATATAGATACATGGCCGGAGAAAAGCACTCATCCGCGCCGCATCCCTATGTTCTTGCCGTTCCCGTATCCAACACAAAGATCGTGGACAACCGGGTCGTTGGCCAAATTGAGAACATGTTCGCATACAATTCGTCAAATTTTGAAAAGCTATTGAACACAACAACGCAAGTGCTTAATCGTACGGCCAATAATACAAAAAGCACACTTGATGCTTACAACAGTAAAACTGCTATATTTTCCGAGGCCGACTATTCGATTAAAAAGATAGCACCCTCCAAATGGGAAATAGGCGACTCGGCCAAGGCCAAAGTTAACTTATGGTTTGCCATAGACAAGCTCTTGTTGATAAAAGAGACATCCACGCTGGCTCCCCTCTTGGATAAACTTACAATGTTTGACTCTGACGCCCCCCAATTTTTTGTTGATCGGCTAAACATCTTAGACATTCAGGTTTCCCGGGTCAACACAACAACCGGCCAAAAAACCCTATTGTTGACTTCCCGCAACGAGGCATATGCCACCGACAAAGGAGAAGTTAACGAGTTGGGGGTCTCTATAAGCAAAGGGCATACACTCAAAACGGCAACCAACTTTAAGAACAAAGGCAACGCGCCAAATATAACCTATTATGAGTTTAGGGACGGAGAACTGGACGTGCGGAGCTACGACGATGCGACCTATACTTATCAGGTCGCTGTAAAGTTCCAAGATCCTTTTGTCAGCTATCTTGCTGAAAAGCAGGGGAAGTTACGTACAATCCTAGCTAATCTAGACGAGCTTCTTCAACGTTCCAATTCAAAGATTATGCTCGCCGGCCCACAGCCCGACCCATCCAGCGCAGCGCGCTACGGGGCGCAAGGCGCGACAGCGTTAGGCAATCCGTCGGCAGCGGCCTTTAACTCCCATTTAAACAAATACCATCCTCAATTTCTAGAAAAGGCTCTTTCTAACGCGGGCTTCTTTACCTTTGGTATACAAGAAGGCATGCCAGTCGCCGCCGCGACCGAATTCAGCGGAGCATCTCTCACTCCGGATAGCTTGCTTTTTGCATTTGCGGCTTTAAATGTGCAGAATGAGGCCGAATCAGTCTCTAGTTTTGATGGTGTCGCCCTCTCTGGTGTTCTTTTTGCCCTGGCAGCTTTCTTGAAGAACAGCCTTTCATTAAGCACCACCACCCCGACCTTGTTAACTCGTGCCCGTACTGTATTGGGACTCCTGGAAGACCGGTTGAGGAAGTTGTTAAGCCTTTATGACTCTGCGCAAAAAACCAAGGGGACGAGCAATTTTTCGTATACCGATTATGAAAAGAGCAACGGGAACGTTTACTGGAAGGCCGCCCCGGGAAATAACCCTGGCCTTATTACGTTTTCGCATACTTTTAAAGAGAAGCTTAGTTTAGAAAAAATGAGAAACCATTTCGATTGGTTTGCAGGTTTGCCGGGCACCAGCGCCGATTCCGACACTCAGTTTGTAAAAATGGTCCCCGTGCCTTCTTATACCGACGCTGTGACTCACTACGCGCGATCTCTATATAAAGATCCAAGCGCGGTACCTTTAGGGCAAATCGAAACCGGCGGATCGCCGGCCTACCTGCCCCTTATAAACAGCGCCGGCCTAAATCTTTTCAATCAGAAAAATAAGGCGCCCTTCGAACAAAAGGTTTACCAAGCCATGCGAAGAAAACTTTATACGAGAGCCTCAGCGAAGGGTCTCCCCATTTCCATTCCAGAAACGCTAAGCTTTTTTGGCGTGAGGTTTCAGTTGAACACTGACGATGATATCGCCAAAATCCTCGCGCAACCAGGCGACATTCTTCAAGCCGCCGCGGTTGATAATTTATTCTGGGCCGACGAGTCATCGACGGGCGGCAACTATTATCAAAATGAATTTTATGATGATAACTTTGGGATCAGCTACACCCCGGTGATCACCGCTCCAGGAGGCTTTAATTCTATATTTGGTGTAGACCCCAGCGCGGTAACGAAGCAGAACCCCTTTGGGTCCGTTTTTGATCCGCGCTATTTGTGGCAAGGCGGACCTTTAGAGAAGTATCCCCTTAAGACTGCTAAAAGCCTTTTAACGCTCCTGTTTTCTGATAATCTTAATAATTACAGAGAGTTGAGCTTGTATAATGTTCAAGAAAGCCCCTTCTTCTTAGGCAAAAAAATGGCATGGCCGGCCGAACACTTCCTAACGGATCTGATCCAAAAGCGCGCCATTCAAAATCCCGCAGCTTTAAATTTATTGGCACAGATTGCAAGCGAGACGAAGCAGGGCGGCTTTTATGATCCGGGCAAACTATCGCCCGATACATTCGGAAAATTGTTTGACAATTTGGGACACTTAAGATTGGAAAATTATCCTTTATACGTTCTATTTCTGGGTCTCTTCGGAAAAGTACAGTATTTTGATGGGTTTGAAAATGCCGTCGTCACATCTGCCAAAAGCCCCACTGCGTATAACTATACCAATCAAGTTATTGCCAAGCGCTGGAAACCCCTGACTCAACAAACGCTAGCGTCGATAGGCCCGGGCGAGCAATTGTATTGCAAAGTGGAGCTTTGCCTAGATAATAAGCTTATTGATCGAAAGTTCGCTGCGCTATTTGCAGATTTTGAAACTTATAATCAATTCTTTTATTTACGCGGAACTGTCGCGGGCACACCGGGAACAACTTTGGGCACAACTATCGGCAACGCAATCACCACCCCTGCATCAAACGCGGCGGTGGGAACCTCCTTGCCACCTAACTTAAATGGTGGCACGGGACTAATTATAGAGGGTATATAATATGGGCTATGAAACAGACTATTATACTAATGCTTACTTGGTTTTAGAAGGCTATGAGAAGGCTATGATACCGTCTTCTCAAACAACAGCGCTTATTCAACTGCTCGCGAACGGCGTACCGACCGTAATCGCCGCCGCTCCAAAGTTGGCCGGCCTTTTCAATGAGACGCCGCCAACACAGCCAAGCATCGCAACGGGAGTACAAGACACAGCTAAAGATACGGGGGGCACATCGGAATGTGATGAGCCAACCCAGCCGGGCGGCACACCCGCCGGCGGCCCGGGCGGCGGCACTAGTGGAAATTAAGGTAAACCATGTCTAAAGGAAAAACAAAAAAATACACTTTGATTGACGGCTTTGACAAGCTAGATCTTTCTCCGTTTACGAAGCGAAAATCTCTCGCCCTCACCAAGTTTATAGCTTCTGCGGTAAAAAAGGGCGCCCTGGACTACAAGTTTCTTCCACGTTCTTTGGACTACAAGTTTCTTCCAGATCTCTTTCGGTTTTTGGTGGGACGCCAATTTCACCTCGTGAAGCCCGCCGCTGGCATGGAGACACAGTGGACTCTAGCACCTCCACCTTCGCAGCAAATTGCGGGAAGCTCCGTAGAGTTCAAAACAAGCGACGCCCCTAAAATCAACTTGCTTGACGCCCAGCAAATTATTGATACTAATTTTGCCAACTTTTCCGCAAGTTTTAAATTCACAGATTATTTCACAAATTTGACTGTGAGAGATGACCGCACCCACCAGCCATGGTGGGGGCTCTCCAACCCCATTATTGCGCCCGAGTTACCCACAGATTCGCTTCTCCGGTGGGATAAAACTACCCAGGCCGTCAAAGATTTTTTTACTGAGTGGCAAGAAGCCGATACACCCTATACAGTCCCAGAAGGCTTAAGCGCGCATGCTTTTAGAGACCACCAACTTCAATGGCCGAAGATGCCCCCGGCTGGGTTGGACATAATGCCCCTCTCCACTCTCAGCGTCGCACCCTACAATGAGCAGGCTAAGCTCAACGCGTGGCCCGGTACCGGGCTCACTAAGGCACTATATGATACTGGCGTGGACCCGGAGAGTTGGAAACATTTCACCAAGACTCGCGAACAAACGTTTTTCTTTCGCATGATCTATCAATTAATGTTCCCGATGGTGCAGACCATGGACGAAGTGTTTGCCTCGTATCCCTTTCATACATATTTCGTTGCCGATTTTAACGTTGCAACGCCATTTAGCGAAAAAAGCATGGAAGACGAGCACACTGTCGCGCGAAATGTGAAAGTAACACCATATTATAACTTCTATAACGAACTTTTTGAACTTAGCCCCCAGAACGTGGTTTCGGAATGGCAATTGCCCAACCCTTATGTCTACAATGCTTATAAGAGTTCCCCAAAAAGCACCAGTGGTTATTTCCACCAGCTTATTGATTTGGGAAATAAAACTCCAATCTCGAAGGACAAGCTAACTGTAAAGGATTATGTTAAGTTAACGCGCAATAGTTCTGTTTTAATCCATGAAGGGTGGCCATGGGCATATTCCGATCTGAGTGCCGTCGCAACCGGGGTTGAGCGATATCACACGGCTGCGCGATTTGACACAATTGTGTTGACGGACAAGGGGCTATTGAATTCGACTAAAGCATTGAAAAAGGCATTCCCATATGGTGTTGAAATCGATTTAGGCACTCAATTTTCTTCTGGACTTATGGACACGATTAATCGCCGAAGCCCCACTGGAGGCATGGTCAATATGTTAATGACGCTGTTGGCTAATAACACCACTTACTATAACACTTATAATCCTTCCGGAGGCGATATTAGTTTTGCGCACCGGTTTGTAATGTATCATGATTTTGTGAATTTTATGATGGAAGATGCGACTCTTAGTGATTCTGCATTGCAAACTCTCCATAACAATGTGGCGATGGTCGACACACAAATTTTTGACCTCTCTCAATTACTTAATATGGACTCGCTTGAGACTTTTAATAATACTTATGGCCCCTATATTAATGATGAAAAGAATGTAAAACTCTCTAATTTGTTGAATATTCACGAGGTGAAGCACGGCTATGCCGATTCAATGGAAGTATTTCACTCGGCACTTAATACAATTAATGACGACATCATGGAATATCTTTTCAATCGAGCACCGTCACTCAAAGAAGCCTACGAGGGGAAAAAATGCCACACGGAGGTTATCGCCTATGAGATAGTCAAATATAAATACGACGACGCGGCTGGCACTCTCCCGGGCCGCCAAAAGAAAAGAATCCAGAGCATATTCATCCCCAACATGTTTGACAAAGACACTCCGCTCAGCTATCTCGATACGCAGGTTTTTTATGAGCAGAAGTACGTTTATGAGGTTTATGCTCACACGCTTGTTGTCGGCGCTGTTTATCGTTACAACCGAGGAACCCCGCAGCCCCCGCCAGCCGGCACACAAGGCGACACATATGATGGGTATATCTCCCTGGAAGAGGGGCTTTATGAATATAAGCCGCCGCGGCTGATTGCGCCGATCATAGAACCCTACGCGCTAATTGTCCGCGCGCCCTATTATAATAACGAGGAATTGATCCGCCCGGGCGGCGAAGAACACCACGAAACTTTTGTTACCGATAAACCACCGCTACCCCCCGATATCGCATTTCACCCTTATCAGGGATCAGCTAATCGGGTTTTAATGCTGCTGAATCAAAATTATGGGGAAAGACCTTTGATTCCAAACACACAAATATTTAGCACAGACGCAGCCAAAGTGGCTGAATATAAGAAAGCGCAAAAGGCCGAGGCCAAACCTCAAGGGCACATACTTTACAAGACGGATGATAACCGGGGAACGTATGAAGTCTATAGGCTTAACAAGAAGCCTGAACAGTGGTCGGACTTTAGAGACGAGGCCAATGTCAAAAAAATTACTTTGAATTCTTTAAAACAAAGCGGCACAGATGATATCATATCTTCAAACGTTACTTATTATTATTTTGCACGATTTATAGACGTTCATGGGAATATATCCAATCCAACGAACATTTTTTCAGTGCGCATTGTGAAAGAAGAGGCTTCGCCTCCCTTTATGGTTTTGAAGCCTTTTCACTTTAAGAGGCCGACAGCAATCACAAGCGTTCCGTTTAAAAAGTATATTAAAATTGCGCTTAGTGATAACTTGAGAAAAGCGGTCGGCCAAAGCGCCGAAACCGCAGATGTGGCCTACCAGCCGTTGGCGGGTGATGCTTTCAAAAAATACAAGTTTAGGATAATATCAAAGAAGACAGGAAAGAAGATAGACATCAATGTGGATATGAACAATCAAATCATCAACAAATTTGTCTCCTCGAACATGAACGCGGTCGGCGGAGACACTACCGGAGCGCCTGTAGCCAGCCCGGGCAAGCCAACGGGCTCAGAGGTCTATAAAGAGTCCGAGGGACTACTTAATAATGCCAATATCGTTAATAGTTCTGATACGTTGTGTGGGGACTAAAATAGCGCGGAATGCGTAGATAATAGATCAATATACTATAAAAGAGACTAATTAATAAAAAGGAGCAAAATTATGGGGTTTTTAGATAATTCTGGCGACATCATCTTAGATGCAGTGTTAACGGATGCGGGGAGAAAAAGATTGGCCCGCGGCGACGGCACCTTTAAAGTAACGAAATATGCGTTTGGGGACGATGAAATTGACTACGCGAAGTACGATTCAACCAACGCTAGCGGTTCCGCTTACTATGACTTAGAAATCTTGCAAACGCCAATTCTTGAGGCGTTCACCAACAATCGCTCTTCCCTGAAAAGCCGGCTCATCAGTCTCACAAACAACAATCTGCTCTTTTTGCCCGAATTGAAATTAAATCAAATCCAACCTCAAGCGATGCTACCTCAACTACAAGCTTTTGGCACAGGTTCTTTTATTATCACGGTTGATACGACCGCGGTCCAGAACCTTGCCCTGGACACGGGGACACGCGCTCTGGATGGTACCACAACGCAGAATTCGTCACCGAACGGCTTTATCCGGGTTGATCAGGGGCTCAACACCACAAAGATCTCCGCAGATGCTAACTTGAGCCCGGAACTTACAGAACAACAATATATGATCGAGATGGATAACCGCCTCGGTCAACTAGTAGACATCGCGTTCGCCGGCGGAACCTCGACGGGCCTCGCATCGCCAGCCTTTGTTGACGACGATCAGATTGCAACGTATTATCTCACTCAAAATGTGGGCGGCTATATTAAATCCTCGGCACCCGGAGCGCTCACTTCCGATAACGACGGTGCCGGCGCTCAGCTCCCGCCCAACTGGGAATCGATTTCAGGACCTCGCGGTACTAAGCTCGGGTTTTCAATATTTGCGAAAGATGCATTACGTCAAAGCGACTATCTCTTCAATACCATTGGCGAATCCAAACCCGATCCTTTCGGCGACAACCAGAACTATTTAGTTATTAGTTCAACGATACGCGTATATGGTGTCACCACTGGCTATAGAATAGATATCCCCGTGGCGTATGTAAAGAGCACAACAAGCTAAGATTTAGGAGAATATAATGGCTAACTCATTCAAGACCTTCTTACCAGAAGACATCGCGAACACTCGGACACTATTGCACGAGGCGATTCCAATCACCGGTACCATCGTTTCCGGAACCTATTCAGACAACAACATTAAGGGATACGCACATGGGATGTTCCAGTCGGTCTATGACTATCCGTACTTAAGTTCTTCTGCTAACCATATTTTTGATATTACGTGGGGATATGCCACCGGGTCTGGTCTGAACAACCCCGATTACGAACAGAATACTAAGAAGATAAACATTTACCAACAAATGTGTCTCGTGCTTAACAACACTGACATCAGCGGAAACATTAAGGATTTTGATAAAAACGGCGCCGAGGACTACGATACCAGCGATGACCTGCGAGAAGTCGTTTTCGTTTCGTTCGCACGATTGCTGAATAAGGATGAGATCAAAAAGGAATCGTTCTCAATTGATTTGTATGCCACCAGCAGCGCTGTGGGAACCGCGCGCGGAACAGAGACCACGATCTCAGATTATAACGCAGCCACCAATTATAAAACTAACAGCCCCGCCGGCGAATACGGTCTTCTCTACACCTCATCGACCGATATTACAGACAATAGCCCAGTGGGGCACGTTTATTATCAAGCGGGCATCATGGTCCTCACTGCTTCGTTCTTTACGGGTCAGTTCGGCGGCGGAGATAATACCGGCGCCGGAACGGACACACCAGGCCCAGATTCCGACGCGGGCTGGATGACGTCATCTATGAACCAGATGCTGAAAAGCGGCACCATTGATCAACTTTCCGACGGTCTGCGATATGCATTTGATAATATATCGTTTAACAATACGACCGAACTCAATTCTACCATTTATTTTGCTCGCGCACACAATACTGAATTTAACTATTCTGCAAATACAACCTATTTGTCGGGCTCTGAAATCGTTGTCAAGGGCAACAACCCAGCGGCAGATCCAGTGGCCTACATCACATCTGTGGGGCTATATTCACCCGACAATGAACTTTTGGCTGTTGCGAAGTTATCCGAGCCCCTGAAGAAAACTCCTTCAAACGAGATTACTCTACGGGTACGGCTTGATTACTAAACTAGTAATTACAATTACTTAGAGAAAAATAGATGCCTTATTATAAGTTTAAAAAGAACGAGATTCTCCGTAACACTATGGAGACATATCCCGAAGTACAATTTGATATAAACGAGAATAAGGTCTACCTCAATAATAAAAATGCTGAGTCGGGAGCGTTTGTCTCAAACGTCGGCTGCATGGATGTAGGTAATTTAAGCCTATACGAAATAAATGTAGATCGCCCAAGCGACTCCCTGGTATATCCTTTTGTCACGAAAGAGGGGAGTTTTGAAGCACTCGGCGGCGTTTCCCAAAAGGACTATTTTAGCGCTTTTGAATATGGGAACGTGGTTTCGGGAACATATCCGCTAACGGCTTCATTAGGCCGGGAGCACTTTGCGGTGGATCACGGCACCTTATTCCCCACCGGCTCGCACGTGTTGGCTCTGCGGGAAACCCTTAACTACTATCAGCCGATGTCCAATCATTATGCGTTCTCGTCGTCTTTGTGGAATAAAGCGACACAGGAACTTTCTCTGCTTTATATACCTTCTATTTTCTATGGGAGCAAAATATACCCAGGCACCACAAGCCTTAAGTTCTATATTTCGGGCACACTAGTCGCCGAAGCTCAAGATCTCTATCGCAACGGAGAGCTTATCCAAGTTTCTGGCAACACATACGCACAGACTAATGGCGCCGGCGCTGTTGCCGGTGTGGTTTTATATAAAGAAGGTGTCGTTGTCTTGACAGGAAGCTGGGGCCTTTCTGAGGCTACCCATGATCGCGGCGCCGATACCGGGGAGTTTCGCTGGATTGATTTCGCAGCCGGCGCAAATGACAATATCGGAGGCGTAACGCCGTCAGCCAGCTTTAGAGTTAACTTCGAAGGTCAGAACAATATTGAGACCATCACCATGTTTGCAACAGCGCCAAAATCGGAATTGAATTTTTCCACCAACCAGACACTATTAGACCATGCGTCCTACTTGTCTGGAACGGTGGTAACCGGATCAAATCGATTTCAGGAATCCGAAGAGGTTGAAATATTCAATACTGTGAGCAGTTCGTTTTACCGTTTTGAATCAGACTTTAAACATCAAACGTTTATAAATAAAATAGGAATTTACGATAAGAATAAAAATCTCATCGCAGTGGCCAATCTAGCCACCCCCATCAAAAAAACTGCTTTACGAGATTTCACATTTAAGTTAAAATTAGACATATAGGAAATAAATTATGATATTGGGTTTAGACATAAGCACAAGCATTACAGGCTTCTGTGTAATCGACGCCGAGAGCGAGATTATAACATGCGATGCTTGGGATATGAGAAACAAGAAGAAGTTTAAAAATGAATTTGACAAAGCGTCCTTCATCAAAGAAGAACTTACCCGCCTTAAGGTTCAATACCCGATTGAAAAGATCTATATTGAGAAGCCTCTTACCTTCTTTAAAGCCGGCGGCTCAACAGCCAATACAATGGCCGTCCTCCAGAGGTTTAACGGGGTGGTATCATGGTTGACATACGAAATCTTTGACAAACAACCCCAGCATATCACCGCATCCCATTCTCGAAAACAATTAGGAATTAAGGTGGAAAGAGGACAAAATACCAAAAAGCAAGTTGTCGCATGGCTTCTCGAACATGTCCCCAATTTTGCAGTGGAATATACCTCTCACGGGAATCCCAAGCCCAAGTATTTTGACATCGCTGATGCCACCGTAATCGCCAAAGCAGGCCTTAAACTACTACAATCCAAAAAAAGCTTGACTTTAATGAATCAATAGTGTAAAGTATTAAACAATATGTTTAGAACGAGCACGATTCCATATGAAAGAAAAGCTTAATATACTTAAAGAAATCCTTGGCCCTTATTACAAATCTCGCGAAGAGTATTTGTTTGAGTGTCCGTATTGCAAACACTACAAGAAAAAGCTTTCAATTAATTTAAACTTGGGAGTCTATAAGTGTTGGGTGTGCGATAGCAAGGGCAAGAGCCTTCAACGTCTCGTTCGTCGCTTCGGTCACGGGGATCTCCTTAAAAAATGGTACCAGTTGACTAATCAAATTGACATGTCAGAAATGGGCTCTCTTTTCGAAAAAGAAGAGATAGTCGAAGAAAATCAACGACTTGAGCTTCCGGAAGAATTTGTCTTCCTGGGTGCTTCGAACCTTTCTCGCGAAGCCGTGCGCCCCATGGGATATCTGGCTGATCGCGGTATTACGATGGAGTCGATCCGCTATTATAAGTTGGGATTCTGCGCTAGCGGTGAGTATCGCAATCGTATCATTATCCCCTCTTTTGACGAGGAGGGCTACTGCAATTACTTTGTTGGGCGCACCTACACCGGCGACAGTTATAAATATAAAAACCCACGCGTGTCCAAAAACGTGGTCTTTAACGAGCTTTTAGTCGACTGGAACAAGCCCGTAATTTTAGTAGAGGGACCGTTCGACGCGCTCAAAGCGCGGAACTCAATTTGCATTCTAGGTTCAACAATAAACATTAAATCAAAATTGTTTTCTAGGCTCGTGGAGAAACAGCCACCGGTCTATGTAGGCTTCGACGATGATGCGCTACAAAAGTCTTTACGAGTGATTAAAAATATGTTAGAATATGGGCTGGAGGTTTACCAGATGGATACCTCCGACGTTGAAGATATAGGGTCTCTTAGCCCAGCAGAGGTCGAGAAACTAAGAGAAGGAGCGGTACCGATGAGTTTCGAAAATTTTATTTTTTCATCGTGCCGATAGTGGGGAAAATATGAAATTTGCACACATTGCAGATACACACATAAAAAATTTAAAATATCATTATGAGTACAAAAAAGTCTTCGAAAAGCTTTATAAAATGCTTAGAGAAGAGAAGGTAGATTACATTATTCATTGCGGGGACATAGCTCATACCAAAACGCAACTGTCTCCCGAATTTGTTGATCTTTGTTCGCATTTTTTGGTGGAGTTAGCCGCTATAGCCCCTACTTATGTAATCTTGGGGAACCATGACGGAAACCTCAAGAACAGCAGCAGGCAGGATGCCATCACGCCCATTGTAGAGGCGTTAGACAATCCAAATCTATTCTTGTTAAAGAATAGCGGAGAGGAGGATTTAGATGGAAGCTACAGCCTTAACGTTCTTAGCGTGTTTGATCGTGATAATTGGGTTTCACCTTCAGACAGTGGAAAGATCAATATCGCTCTTTACCATGGCGCTATATCTAACAGTAGGACTGATCTTGGTTGGGTCATGGAGCACGGCGAGGACGACCTATCGATCTTTGAAGGCCACGATTTTGCGTTTCTTGGGGATATCCACAAGACGAACCAGATTCTAGATCACAAAGGAAAAATTCGTTATGCAGGCTCTACCGTGCAGCAAAATCACGGAGAGACTAACGACAAGGGTTTTTTGATTTGGGATATCAAAGATCGGGATACCTTTACCTGCACTCATCATGTTTTAGAAAATCCGCGCCCCTTTATAACGATTGAGCTTACTCCCAAAGGGCGCCTCCCCAGAAATACTAAGCTTCCGGAACAGGCGCGGCTGCGCCTTGTCTCTAATAACAACTTATCGCTGGATGCCATGAAAAAGGCGGTGGAGATCGCCAAGCATCGTTTTAAGCCAGAACACATCACTTTCTTGAACCGCGCAGCCGGTACCGGCGGAAGCGTCGAGTCTATGGCCACTAATATTGAGGCGGATAACTTGCGCGACTCGGTGGTGCAAAAGAAGCTTATCAAAGAGTATCTAAAAGACTTTCAACCTGAAGACGAATTAATGGAGCGGGTTTTAAAATTAAATTCCAAGTATAATTCTCTTATCGAGGACAAAGAAGAAATTCATCGCAATATTAATTGGCGTTTGGAGCGTCTCGAATGGGACAATCTTTTTAACTATGGCGCTGACAATGGAATTGATTTTACAAAGTTCTCCGGAATCGTGGGCGTCTTTGGTAAAAACTTCTCTGGAAAATCTAGTATTGTGGACAGTGTTTTATACACTCTCTTTAATAGCACTTCAAAGAATGAGAGGAAAAACCTCAATATTATTAATCAGAATAAAGACTCCGGCAAAGGATCTGTGACGGTTTCAATCGGGAACAAGAGATATTCAGTTGTTCGTGAGTCCGAAAAGTATGTCAAAAAGCTTAAGGGTGAAGAAACGCTCGAAGCCAAGACTGACTTGAATTTTGAAGTTTATGATGAGGTGACGGACGAAACCAGAAGCCTCAATGGTCTCACGCGCTCAGACACCGATAGGAATATTCGCAAGTATTTCGGCGCAATGGACGATTTTCTGCTTACGTCGATGTCTTCTCAGCTTGGCTCTCTTGCTTTTATCAGCGAAGGATCAACAAAGCGCAAAGAGATCCTGGCCAAGTTCTTGGACTTGGAAATGTTTGATATTAAACACAAAGCTGCAAAAGACGACGCTTCCGATTTGCGCGGTGCTCTAAAAAGATTGGAAGGTCGGGACTTTAACGAGGAGATCACGGAGGCTTATAAGAACCTCTTATATAACGAAAATGAGACGAAGAGGCATGCTAAAAAGTGCGCAAAGCTCAAAAAGGACCTTGGGGCGCTCACGAGCGAAACAAGCGATTTAACAAGGCGTATTGATGCAATTCCTGCCGAGATCATTGATGTCGACGAAATTCATGAGAATCTGGAGAAACGGATCGAAGAATTAGAAGAGATTGTTAGAAACCTTGCTTCCAATGGGACAACCCTTGAAGAAAACAACGAGTTGCTTACCAAGATTACCTCTTTTGTGGATGTTTTTGATATCGAAGAGGTCAAAGAAAAGCAAGAGATTATCGAGGACAAAAGGAAAGAATTCGATGAAATCATTAATGAAATCGGCAGCCTAGACATACAGCGAAAAAATCAAGAAAAGAAGAGCAACCTTCTAAAGGAAGTGCCTTGCGGATCCGAGTTTTCTCATTGCAAGTTTATCAAAGACGCTTATGTGGCTGTGGACAACCTGAGTATTACGCAGAATATTAAAGAGTCTTTGGAGGATAAAAAAGGAACGATTCTTAATGAAATCGAGAAGTTAAACCCTACAAAGGTAGAGGAATACCAAGCAAACTATAATTCACTGCTGGAGAAAAAACAAGCCCTGGATGGGGAGATACTCAATCTTTCTCTTAAGTTAGAGCGCGACGAAACTCAAAAAAGCTCTCTGGAGAAAGAAATAGACAATCTAAAGCAAAAAGAAGAAGAATACAATGAAAACAAGGAGATAATCGAAGGGAAAGAGGCGCTTGTTAAGCAATTGGCCGATTTACAAGCTACAGCCACTATTAACGCCAAGGACCTGGAAGGGTGCGAGCAGGAGTTGCTAGAACTTTATAAAGAGCATGGCTCTCTCGAACAAAAGGTCGCAGCATTGGAAGAGCAAAAAGAAGAGCTATTAAATCTCCGCGAAGAATACGCGGCTTACGATCTTTTCATGAGATGTACACACAGCAACGGCATCTCTTATGATATTATCAAGAAGAAGCTTCCTCTTATCAACAATGAAATAGCAAAGGTGCTAGCCAATGTTGTAGAGTTTGAGGTCTTTTTTGAGAATGACGGCCGCCACTTAAAGATTTACATTAAACACCCGCGTCACGAACCGCGTCCATTAGAAATGGGAAGCGGCGCAGAAAAGACAATTGCAGCCATGGCCATCCGCCTGGCTCTTTTGACAGTTTCCAATTTGCCAAAGTCAGATTTATTTATTTTAGATGAACCAGGAACCGCTCTTGACGCGGACAATATGGAGGGGTTCATTTCTATTTTAGAATTGGTTAAGTCTTACTTTAAAACGGTGCTGCTCATCTCCCATTTGGACTCTCTAAAAGATTGCGTCGACATGCAAATAACCATCGATAAGCAAGACGGTTATGCCCGTGTCATGGAAATTTAAAAGAGCGATAATTGCTTTAAAAACTAATTAATCTTATGGTTTGGTATGTAAATTCTTCATTCGGTTCGGACGCCACCGGCGATGCCTCAAATATGGCCACCCCCCTTGCAACAATCGGCGCCGCCGTTACAAGCGCCAGCGCCGGCGGTCACGATCAAATTATCGAGATTACCGATGAGGGGCGTTATTATGAAGGCGAGTTCACATTCAGTTATAATGGCTGGACCGTTCGACATACCGCTAGTGAGCGCGGCCGGCCCCAGATTCTTGGCACCGATCTCGGCCCGGGCCAATTGCAATATTTCGTTCGATTTGGTAATATAACGGCGGGCGCGTATTTTCAAGGGTTGGAGACGGGGGACTTCGCCTCTTATATCTTTCACAACGGAGATCAAAGCGCCGTCGATGACCGCCGCGTTGTAAGCATGTCCGGATGTTTTACCCACAGCGTCCCTAGGCTTACTTATGTCAGCCTTGAAGGAAAGTCTTGGGACACCAACGAGAGTTCCAGCTTTGAAGGCTGTGCCTTCTTTTTTAAGACCGCCGGCACCGACGCCATTCGCGTCAACCAATTCGCCAAATTCAACAATTGTCTTATAACGGGCACATTGCCATATGATGACATGCTCCTCAACTCCTTTAATGACCTTACCTGCACAGCTAGCTTTTGCACTTTCATTGCGAGACCCACAGGCGACATCGATGCGATCCCTATCGTGCGAATCGGGAAAATAATTAATTCTATAGTCGTCGCCACGAGTTCATATGCAGATTACGGAGTTGCATCAGACGATCACTCCTATTGCGCCGTATACGCGGGAACCGCACGATGGAGAAACCAGGCCAACGATGCAAACGGTTCAGCCGGCACAGGGGATCTTGAATTGAACGATATTGGAGACGTAGGGTTTCAGGATTCCAGCGCTATTAACGCCAATCCAATGTCTGCAGTCATAGGAAGTTATATTCTTCAAAGCGACAGCGTACTTTCGCAGCGCGGCTCAGCTTACGAGGGCATAACCACTGATATAAGCGGAAGCAGCCGAACAGTCACCAACCAAGCATGGAACTCTGAAACGGTCTCAAGTTACCCCGACTTTTCAGACACCTTCGTTATTAACAAATATCTCCAACAACCTTCACAATACCAATATGCCCCCGAAGGTGAGGATGCTTCTTATTATATGGGATGCTTTACGGGAATGTCAGAAGGATCCGGCGATGCCGGCGCATATGACGGGATATTGACATCCGATCCTGGCAATCTTCCTTTCTCTTACGCAGTGGCTGGGCCACCCGGAATAAGAAGGCGAACAGTGGCTTACGTGGCCACTCAGGGCACCGATCCTAAAACCGTGATAGAATAAAATTTATGGACTAATTAAACTAACCATAAAGGAGAATCAATATGGAATATTTACAAAAAGCAACCGGCTGGGCAAAACAGCTAGTGGACCTCAGTGTTTCGATTTTAGCGTTAGCAGTCGTATTGCAAGTTCTCTTTGGCACACAGACGGCATTTTTCCCAGTGGATGTTGTTGGAAATGTGGTAGCCATCACCAAAACTCTTGGAAGCGAAGGTCTTGTTGGCCTCGTAGCCGCATGGGTATTGTTGACCATCCTTTCTAGAAAATCCGAGCCGTGAGGTAAGTTTTTATGAAGCAAGTTTTAGATACGGCTTTAAGTAAGATAATGTCGCGGAAGCTGATGGTATGGGGTACTGCCACTATTTTTATGTTTATGGACAACGTACCATTAGCTTCTGAAGACTGGGTGGCTATTTCTTTGGCCTATATCGGGCTAGAGGGTCTTGCTGATATCGCCAGCCGCTGGAGACACGGCCGATGAAAATTACACAATCACGTTTAAAGCAGATAATTCGCGAAGAACTGCGCGCTTTACGGCAGATGCCCGAGATAGCTGATGTCATTGAGCAAGGCAGAAATTCGATGGATTTGGTGGAGATCACCAACGAAATAGGCGCGCTTATTGTGCAAAATCATTACATCGCCATCGAGGATCATGATGAAGGCATAGCAGGCGTCGCTAGCGATGTTGTCGCAGAGTTCGAAAAGGTGTTGATGCCTTACATGAATGATTATTTTGGTGACGCCAAGGGTCATGCAGACAAACTTGGAACAACCACAGAATGGCTTGAAGAGGCCATCCACGACGAGCTTAAAGAGTTAAAGGATGAATATGTTCCTTAAAACCGCATGGGTTACATTAAAAAAGATTGGCATATGGCTTAAGCATAATTGGTATGTGCCCGCCATTGTGCTTTATACAATTGTGTTATGGTCCTTTTTTCGGAGAAAAGGCGCCGCCCAGGAGGTACTAGAAGTTCGCAATGAATCTTATCGCAAACAGATCGAGGCCATTAATGAAGCGCACAGAGAAGAGCTTGAAAAGCGAGACAAGATCTTAAAGAAGTATAACGACCTTGCCTCCAAGTTGGAAGAAAAACATTCAGAAGATCAAGAAGAGTTGGACGCGCAAAAAAAGAAAGAGCTTAAAGAAATGATTGAAAAGTATTATGATAAACCTGATGAGTTGGCGCAATTGCTAGCCGACAAATATGGGTTGGAGTATGTTGAATAAGTTTATAGTATTGATAGCGGTCTTGTTAATGGCCATCCCAACCGCCGCCATGGCGGACCCACCCGAGGTCCCACCCCAACCTCAAATAACAAGCATAGCAAAGGACCAACCCGCCCCTTATAGCGGCGTCCTCCTTAACACAGTGGCTGCAGCTAAGATTTTTACAGAGAAAGAGTTCGTCGACATGGAATGTGAATTGCGCATCGAATATGCGGTGCAAAAGGAAATTCTTCGTTTAAATTTGCTTCTTGAAACAAGCCAGGCATCCATGGACTCCATGGATAAAAAATATACGGCGCTTCTAGATATAAAAGACCAGGAAATCGAAAGGCTTAGCAAGATAGCTACCGAAACAAACGATTATTCGTCTCTATGGTTTGCCGGCGGAGTAGTAGCTGGGATTGTTACGTCCATTGTTATCGTCTATGCTGTAAATCAGGTAAATTAAATTGGCGGCTTCATAATTATAATTGTACGCATATGAGCAAAAAGGATCCCAATAAAATAGCCTCTATTGAAAAGGCGATAGTTAAAAAGTTCGGCGAAGAGGCCATCACAAATCCGCGCTCATTATGGGACGATGAAAAAGAGAAAGAGTATCTCAAGCAGTCCAAAGAGTTTTATAATAAAAAAAGAAAATCGCTCGAAGATTCAGAGAAAATCGAAGAAGATGGTTTTTTAGTATCTAAAAATCTAATTACTAGGAAAAATAAAAGAAAATGCCCCACTTGCGGAACGTTTTCTTTCGAGATAAAAGACGACCTTTACATGAACAAATTTGAGTGTTGCTTTGAATGCTATATTCAATGGGTGGAAGGTCGCGAAGAAAGATGGTTAAAAGGTTGGAGGCCTCCAAATGAGAAAAAAGAACAAAAAAAGAATTAATCCCCGGTATTTTTTACACGAGACGACGTTGCGCACAGAGGGACAGTTCGACAACTACCTAAGCGGGTTAGAGGCCTGGAATGGAGCTGTGGGGGAGATGAAGCGCGGCAGGCCCGACTTCGAGCCCCAAC
>Ga0209756_1000087_pt1 | contig 83033 bp, 54 predicted proteins | sample ETNvirenome_6_85_FD_184071 | JGI IMG/M metagenome (GOLD analysis project Ga0209756, IMG submission 184071) | Marine viral communities from the Pacific Ocean - ETNP_6_85 (SPAdes) (version 3) | ecosystem: Environmental > Aquatic > Marine > Oceanic | place: Pacific Ocean | collected 2013-06-19 | reverse complement strand
CTGCAGGCAAGACTGCAGGCAAGACTGCAGGCAAGACTGCAGGCAAGACTGCAGGCTTGTGTCTGGCCGCCCTTGCCGACCCCCCTTCCCGGGTTTTTAAATGCCGGCGTTCCATCTATATAGGGCCCCAACTTTGAAATCTGAGCTATTTTTACCTAAAAATTGCCGGAAGGGGTTACGGGTTCCTTTAAATCCATCGAACTCATACCCCTATTTTTTGATTAAAAAAATTTTTTGTGCTAAAAACGCCTATAAATAAAAACACGCGGGCCAAGCGGGCTGTCATGGGCCTCCTTCTCCGCTTCTTGCGTCAAGGCTTGGGCAGCGTAGGAGACAACTCAAAGGCACACCATGACTGACGAGACACCAGATTATTCGATATCCGGGTACGGCGAAACGCCAATCGATGTCACCCGTCCTTTTATCCGCAACCCTGATGGCAGTACCTCCACAGAAAGCTCGTTTACGGAGAAAGTAGGCGATAGATGGCTAAATTTCGCTTCGATAGTAAACGGCAGGCGCCACACCCAAGCTGAAGCAATGGATTTATTTCGCGCAGGCTTGAATCCCCCGCTAGGAGCGTGGCGGACAAGACCAGAGGCGGAGAAAGCCGCCGCAGAGCGGAGTGCCCGCATTAACCGCATCAGGCGCCCGGATCGCAGCAACGCAACAGCAGACTTCATCCGACAGCAGGAAGGCTACAAGCCCGACGCCTCCGGCCGTTTCCCCGTAGTCCAAGCCCCCGAGCCCGGCCAGAACGTCGGCCACGGGCACAAAATTCAAGATCACGAGCTGGAATCCGGCAAAATCCACGGCATCCCCTGGCGTAACGGGCTCAGTGTCGAGGAAGCGGAGTATATACTACGCGCCGATATCGAGCAGAACGTCCGTGATATGGGGCTAGAGGATCGAGGCGAGGGCATTCAGCTCGTACTCACAGATCTTGCTTTCCGCATGGGGCCCGACGCGAAAAAAACTAAAATTTTTAAGGCGCTATCGAAAAACCGGCCGGATTGGGACGAAGCGTACGCACAGATGGGCGACGTGCATTGGACCGACCGGGACGGCAATCGTAATTTCTACGACAAGCGCAACAGTGAGCTGATGGCCCGCGTGGGGTACGAGCCCACGCAAACGTCTGGCGCGCGCTATCGCGCAAATCAGTCGGCGTCGGCCGCCCGCGCCCGACCCGCGCACCCCACACACGTAGCGGAAGCTCCGTCGCAGGAGGCCGCTAGCCGTTTGTTCAGGAGTTACCATGGCTAAATTAGGTAAACGGCTCCTTTTACTGCTACGATGGCGCATATGGAGGCGTACACATGGGTGATGTTGTCAGTTTAGCTGATTTCAGAGAGAAACAAGCTGCGGCGGACGTAGCGGAAATGACGCGGCGAGAAGGGTTGGGCGACATGTTCCCCGCATACGCGGTGCTAAACGGCGAACAGGTGTTTGTGGAGAGTGCAAAGGCGTTTTTGGCGCTGCTCACGGAGCTATGTGAGGACGCGCCGGTGTCGCCCTCTGATACGGAGAATTAGATGGCCAATGTAAATCTGAAAGTCGGCGAATACGGGCGGTTATTCCGTTATTCTACCGCCACGGCGCTCGGCATTGAGCTGGACGACGATTTCATAAACTCTTATTTTCCCGAGGACACCAATGGGGCATGAAAACAGCATCACGGTAAAAAACAAAGAGGGTAAGTGGGTTAACTTATCCAGCATGGTCGGCGGCAAGCAGAACAGGAAGGAAGCCGTGCGGCTGTACAACACCGGAAAGCGCAAAGCGCTCGGCGGAAAGTCTTTCTCGAACTCTAAAGCAGCAGAGGCGGCAGCGGCGAAGCGGTCGGCGTCGTTCGACAGCAAACCCCACGTTCACAAGAAGAAACCTATTGGCGATTTGCGCAAGCGTAAGGCTGCACCCGCCAAACGGAAAAGGGCCAGATAGATGGCCAATACAAATCTGAAAGTCGGCGAATACGGGCGGTTATTCCGCTATTCTACCGGTTACAACATGGCGAGCGAAACCGAGATCACGATCAAGTTCGTAAAGCCTGACGAGAGTACCGTGTCCAAAGTCACCGCAGACGGCATTGTTGTGGGCGCCGGTGTAACTGACCCCACGCTAGGCGTGCTTGCCGCGAGTGAGTACGTAGACTACACCATCGAGAGCGGCCTGCTCGATCAGGCCGGCGCGTGGCAGGCGCAACTGACCTACGACGACGCCGATCCGAAGAGCCTGATCGCGGACGCAGTGAGCTTCACCGTAGATGCCGTGATATGACCTCTAAAGGCAACTCATACCCGTTAACGGACGAGAATGGCGATTTGACGCATCTCGGGTATGTTTTGGGTGTAGCGGCCATGGAAAACGTACCAGACAAGCAACTCATGGCGTTTATGCAGACCACGCCCGAGAATATAACGGCGGAAGACCTCACGCTGGCCGTTCACATTTTTACAATTATGTGGAGCGATAAGGGGCTGACGGCCACGATGGCAGAGCAGGTAGCCAACTCGCCTATCAGGTATGAAATGGACACGGAAGGGACCGTGCATTGACCGACGAAATCACCGAAAATTTCGCTGATCGAACGTGGAGATTGTGTAACCTGTACTGGATCATCGATCAGTATGGGCAAAAGGTGAAGTTTGCACCGAATGCGACGCAAATGGACCTGTTGCAGAACATGAGCTACATGAACGTCATTCTGAAAGCTAGGCAGCTGGGTTTCACGACGTTTATCCAGATTTACATGCTAGATGCCTGTGTGTTCAACAGCAACACCAAAGCAGGAATCATAGCGCAGACAGCAGAGGCGGCTACGGCGTTCTTCGCGGATAAGGTGAAATTTCCTTATGACAACCTCCCCCAAACAATCAAAGACGCAGTGCCTCTCGCGAAATCGAACACGACGGAGTTGGTCCTCGGCAACAATTCCAGCCTCCGCGTGGGAGTTTCTCTACGGTCAAGCACGTTCAACATCTTACACGTATCGGAATACGGGAAGATATGCGCGAAAGACCCGGAGAGAGCGCGAGAAATCCGTACTGGCGCGTTTAACACGGTACATGCGGGCCAAATCATTTTTGTGGAAAGTACGGCAGAAGGGCAAGAAGGCGACTTCTACGACATGTGCCAAGCCGCGATGAACCTGAAACGGGAAGGCGCGAAACTGACCGCGCTTGATTTCAAGTTTCATTTTTATCCCTGGTGGGAGCACCCCGATTACACGATTGACCCCGAAGGGGTGTTGATAACCCAGCCGAATAAGCTGTATTTCAACAGTCTCGGGGCTTTCGGCATCGAGCTTACAGAGGGTCAGCAGGCGTGGTACGCGAAAAAGCTGATCTCCCAGGGCGACGATATGCGCCGGGAGTTTCCGAGCCATCCTGACGAGGCGTTCCAGGCCGGTATTGACGGCGCGTACTACAGCAAACAGATGGCTCATGCGCGCGACGAAGGGCGCATCACAAAGGTGCCTTACACGCCTGCGCTGCGCGTAGAAACGTGGTGGGACTTGGGGATGCGCGACAGCATGGCGATCTGGTTCATTCAACGGCATGGCCCGCAAGTCCGGGTTATCGACTATTACGAGGCGTCTGGCGAAGGGCTGCCGCACTATGCAACGGTTTTGAAGGAAAAAGGCTATAGCTATGATCTGCACATCGCGCCCCACGATATCGTGGTTCGCGAGATAGGTTCTGGCATGAGCCGCCTTGACGCTGCGCATAAGCTTGGCATTGACTTCAGTGTGGCACCCATGGGCGGTGTGGCCGATGGGATCGAATCAGTTCGCGGCATTCTGTCAACCTGCTGGTTTGACGCCGAGAAGTGTGATCGAGGGATTAAGTGCCTCGATTCGTACAAAAAAGAGTGGAACGACAAGTTGGGGCGGTGGAAGGACAAACCGCTGCACAACTGGGCGTCGCACGGCGCGGATGCGTTCCGTACCGGGGCTTCGGTACCAGATACGGTAATGTACGAAGACGAAGAAGATTATTTTGACGACAGGTACGGAAGGGACTTAGCAAGTGGCTATTGAACAGAATTATGAAAGCGTGCCGGAAGAGGCGGAATCTACGGACGAGCCCGTTGACGTACGGCAGTATATCGACCTCCCTAACGTAGCCGTCTACCTTGACGATGCCACGCTGGAGAAGATGGGCTCTAAGGTCTTTGAAGAGTACGAGATCGATGATGAGTCGCGCGCGCCGTGGAAAGAAAAAATGGCTGCCGCGCTTGAGTTAGCTATGCAGATAACGAAAACCAAGAGTTTTCCGTGGCCCAACGCCGCAAATATCAAATATCCCTTGTTAACCACGGCCGCGCTGCAGTTCGCTGCGCGCGCGTATCCGGCCATTGTTGACGGGCGTAACGTCGTAAAAGCCAAAGTTTTCGGCCAGGATCAGGGTAGCGAGCCCGATCCTCAGACAGGACAACAACAGGTGCCGGCCGGGTCGAAACAAGCTCGGGCGGATCGTATTAGCCGCCATATGTCCTATCAGTTGACGGAGCAGATGGAGGAATGGGAAGACGGCACGGATAAGCTTTTGCACATGCTGCCCATCCTGGGACTCGTGTTCAGGAAGGTGTATTACGATACTCGTCTGAAAAGGAACGTCTCCGAGTTAGTCCCGCCAGATCGTCTAATCGTTAACAACCTAACCAAGACGCTGGTTACCGCGCCGCGCATCACCGAAGAATATACGCTGTATCCGAATGAAATCGTTGAGCGCGAACGAGCAGGGCTCTTTCTGGAGCGAGAGCTTGGGCAGGCCAGCGCAACGTCTCTGAGCCACACGAGGGGCGGCGACGTCGGCCCGCACGCGGACGACGATGATCTACCACATGTGTTCCTTGAGCAGCATAGATATTGGGATATGGACGAAGACGGGTACAAAGAACCTTACATCGTGACTATCCACAAGGATACGAAGCAGGTAATGCGGGTCGTAGCGCGGTTCGACCCGGAAGGGGTTGAACACGACAACAGCGGACGTATTCTACGTATCGAGCCGGTTAACTACTATACCAAATATCCTTTTATCCCGTCGCCTGATGGCAGCTTCTACGACCTCGGCTTTGGCCTTCTATTGGGCCCGCTTAACTCGGTCGTCAATACCACCATTAACCAGCTACTCGACGCGGGCACCTTGCAGACCATGGGCGGCGGCTTTATCGGCGCAGAACTGCGTTTGAAGTCAGGGCCTATACAGTTTAAACCCGGCGAGTACAAAAGGGTGCAGTCTATCGGCGGCGATATCAAATCGGCCATCGTACCGCTGCAGGCGGCTGGCCCGTCGCCTGTGCTGTTTCAGCTACTCGGGCTGTTGATCGAGGCGGCCAAAGACGTGGCGTCGGTGAAAGATGTACTAACCGGCGATCAGGATGCTTCCAACGCCTCGCCCACGACCACTCTCGCGCTCATAGAGCAAGGGTTGAAGGTTTTCTCCAGCATATACAAGCGCATCCACCGGAGCCTTAAAAAGGAGCTTAAAATGCTCTACCGGCTCAATCGGTTGCGGCTGTCCGGGGAAGAGTATTTTAATTTTCACGATACGCCTGAAGCCATCTCTTTTCAGGATTACGAAGACTCCAGCATCGACGTCCAGCCGGTAAGCGACCCGAGCGTTGTTACAGACACGCAGAAACTAGGGCGCGCCGAGTTTTTGATGTCGTTTATGGATCACCCACTTATGGACCCGCAGGCGATTATGACCCGGGTACTGGAAGCGGCTTCGATTGAGCAGCCGGAAACGCTGTTCGCGAAAGACCAGGGCCCCTCGCCAGAACAGCAAATGCAACTCGCAGAGCTTGAATTGCATGAGCGCGAAGTCAAGGTTAAGGAACTGGAAGCAGAAGCCAAAGTCAGGCAGATGCTGGCGCAGGCTGAATTGAGCCTCGCGAAGGCGGAAGGCGAAGAGCCTGGCCGACAACTGCAAGCACTGCAGCAGATGCTGCAGGCTACAGTCGAAGACTTCAACGCAGAAATAAAGATGAAGGAACTCAGTAATGCAGCTGACGCCGCAAGAGCTAAGGGCGTGGCACAATGACCCCACGACACACAAGATCGTGCAATTTATGCTCGATCTTCGCCAACAACGCATGGAACAATGGGCGCAAGGAGGAATAGCTGACGAGAATAACAAACAAACTATAGGGTTTTGTTTGGCTCTGGAAGAAATTACCGAGCTAACCCACGAGAAAATAGCGTTCTTTTACGGAGTAGAAATAGATGACGAGAAAGAAGAAGACGATCAATGAGTCTGGTATCCAACCGGTAGAGTGCAAGGTTCTGGTTTTACCTGAAACTCTCGACAAAAAGACTCCCGGCGGCATTATTCTCCCTGATGACCATAAAGATCGCCGAGACGCGGCGGCAGTTCGCGGCATCCTTATTGCTGCGGGCGACATGGCTTTTGACGATTGGAAGGGCGCGTTTCCTGAAATCGGCGCAAAAGTGCTGTTTTCGCGGTACGCCGGACAAACACACAAAGTCGAGGACGTAGAATACCGGCTGTGCAACGACACGGATATCGCCGCAGTTTTGGCGTAGGAGCAGAAAATGAGCGAAGTTAACGAAGAAGTGGCGGAAGAGCCCGCAGAAAAAACACCGGAAGAAGCTGCGGACACTTCTCCCGAGCCCGCAGAACTCGAAGAACGCGCCCGCCGCATGGGCTGGCGCCCCGCTGACGAATACAACGGACCTGAGTCCCGTTGGGTGGACGCCGATACGTTCATCGAACGTGGCGAGACGGAGCTACCTGTTTTGCGCGAGCGCTTACGGCGTCAGGACGCCCAGCTTGTCGCGCAGGGCAAGGACATGAAAAATATCAATAACGACATGGCTGAAATGAAAGGCATGATGGCCCGGTCGCACCAGCGCGGCTACGAAGAAGCTAAAGCTGAATTAGAGGCGCAGCAGCGCCAGGCGGTCGAATTAGGCGATGTTCATGCCTACGACACCGCGCAGTCGAAGATCGAAGCTTTAGAAGTTCCGCCGCCGCCGGCTCAACGGCAGCAGGCGGAAAATGAAATTCCCCCGGAGGTTACCGCGTTTACCGAAAAACATACGTGGTACTCCAACGACCCCGGCATGACAACATTTACCGACGCAGCATTTGCATCTATACGTGTATCTATGCCACAATCCTCTTTAACTGATCAACTTGCAGCCTTAGAAACGCAGGTTAAACGTGCTTACCCCGAGAAATTCGAGAATCCCCGTCGCGGAGCGCCGGGCGAGGTCGAGGGCGGTAACGCACCCCCCAGAAAGAAAAGCGGAAAAACCTGGGCTAGTTTACCCAGCGCCGCCAAGGCTGCATGCGACCGCATGGTCGCTCGCGAAATGTGTACCCGAGATGAGTACTTGAAGGAGTACGAATGGGATGACTGAGAAAACTCTTACTTTGAACGGCCCCAAGGAAACAGAGACTACGACCGAAGAAAAGACACCGCGTCGGAAGCGAGTTCCGCTCGGCGTTCGTAAATCACGTTTGACTGCCCCCGAGAGAGAAGGGATGCACAGGCGTTGGATGAATGAACAGGGCACTCGGCTTCAGGACGCACAAGATGCTGGCTACACGTTTGTTGACGATGACGTTGACGGAGAGGGTACCGGCACAAGGGTCCACCGCACTGTGGATAAAACCACGGGGCAACAGGCCTATCTCATGGAACTCCCCCAAGAGTTGTACGATGAAGATCAAGCCGTCAAACAACGTGAAAACGACACCACGGACGAGGCGATCAAAACCGGCAACATCAAAGGGGAAGTCGGAGCAGACGGCAAATATGTGCCTAAAGACGGTATCAAAATCGGTACACATTAGGCTCCTTGGCTGTCTCCCGCCTCTTGGAGCTTAAAATATGGCGAACACAGACAGCCCCTTTGGGCTACGTCTCGTACGTCACCGGAACGGTGCAGGGTTTAACGCCGCTGTAAATCCGTATTACATCCCCTCTAGCTACGCTACCGCGTTGTTTATTGGCGATCCGGTGATTAAGACAGGCACCTCAAACACTTCTGGCGTAGAAGGAACCGGCGGCTCGATGTTCGCTGCAGGCACCTTGCCGGAAATCAACAAGGCAACTGCTGGTGATGGTAACGCTATCACCGGGGTTATTGTTGGCTTTGAGCCTACTAAAACCAATCTTGAGAACAAGCACAGCGCGGCATCGACCGAAGGCGTAGCGTACGTCTGCGACGACCCGGATGCTCTGTTTGAAATTCAGGACGATAGTGCTGGGGGCACCGCGCTCGCAGCTACCTCTGTCGGGTTGAACGCGGTTGTTATCTACACCCACGCGGGCTCGACTATTACAGGGCTTTCAGGTGTGGAACTGGATACGTCGTCAGACGCGCCAGCCGCCGATGCCTCAAACCAACTGACCATTCAAAGTCTCGTTAATCGCGTTGATAACGAGATTGGCACGAGCGCCAAATGGTTGGTTAAGATCAACAACCACACCGAAGCGCACGGCGCTCTGGGTATTTAGGAGGGTATAATGGCTGTTATTACAACCGGTAGTCACCCGAAAGCCCTCTGGCCTGGCGTTAAGGTCTGGTGGGGTCGTAACTACGACGAACACAAGGTTGAGCATACTATGCTGTTCGACCGGGACACTTCTACGCAAGCGTACGAAGAAGACGTCCAACTGACCGGGTTTGGTCTTGCGCCGGCTAAAGCGCAAGGTGCCGCCGTGCAGTACGATTCGGAGACACAAGGTTATGTGTCTCGGTATACGCACGTCGCTTACTCTCTTGGTTACATCGTGACTAAGGAAGAACTGGACGATAGCCAATACGAGGTTGTCTCTAAGCGCCGCGCTGCTGCTAATGCGTTCTCAATGCGTCAAACCAAAGAGACCGTGGCTGCCCAAGTCTACAATCGCGGGTTTAGCGGCAGCTACACTTTCGGCGACGGTACTAAACTGTTAGCGACCAATCACCCGACTCTGTCGGGCAGTCAGTCTAACAAGCTTGCTACCGCCTCCGATCTTTCTGAGGCGTCTGTTGAAGATCTGGTTATTCAGATTATGACCGCCACAAACGACCGTGGTCTGAAAATCAGTCTGATGCCTAAGTGTCTCATTGTACCCCCGGCTCTCTCGTTTGACGCCGGCCGTATTCTGAACTCGACACTTCAGAACGATACCGCGAACAACGCGGTGAACGTCTTGCGCGCGGATGGCTCGATCCCTGAAGGGGTTAAAGTCAACCACTACCTGACCGACACCGATGCCTGGTTTATTCGGACCAACGCACCTCGCGGCTTGATCTGCTACGAGCGTACTGCTGCACAGTTCACGCAGGACAATGATTTCGATACGGAGAATGCTAAAGCCAAGTGCTATGAGCGTTATTCCTTCGGCGTCACCGACTTCCGTGGCGTGTTTGGTTCGCCCGGCGCGTAATAAGTGTGGCCCCGCTTCGGCGGGGCCATTACTTCCGAACTAATGGTAGTGGCATAACGCCACCCAATTTGGGTCATTAGAAGGAGTATAAAATGCCCATTTCAAATTTTCCTAACGGCTTTGCGCACGGCGTCAGCCTTCGCGGTATGCCGGTTTTTAACGTCTACGGCGGCAATATTTTTTGGGTCGATTCGGGCGCCGGCTCGGACGGACACGCTGGTACGCATGTTCGTCCCTTCAGCACTCTTGACTACGCTGTGGGTCGATGCACCGCTAATAACGGCGACATCATCATGGTCAAAGCTGGTCACACCGAGACTGTGACTGCGGCTGCGGGCCTGGACCTCGATGTTGCGGGTATTACCATCATGGGGCTCGGCAACGGCTCTAACCGCCCAACTGTCAACTTTACGACTGCTGTAGGCGCGGATATGGACGTAAGCGCAGCCAACATCACAATCAGTAACTTCCTGTTCACTGGCGGTATCGACGCCCTCACCGGCCCGATTGATGTGAACGCGGCTGATTTTAAGATGATCGACTGTGAAACCCGGGACGTGACAGGCCAAGCCACTGACTTCATCGTGGCGGACGCCAACGCCGACCGGATGCTAATCGATGGCTGGACCCATCGCGGTGCTGCTGCGGCTGGAGCCGAATCTGCACTTCAGCTCGTAGGCGGCGATAACACCATCGTTCGTAACTTCGATATCTACGGTAACTTCGGAACCGCAGCCATCGAAAACGTGACCACGGCAGCGGTGCAGCTAAAAGTGCATACCGGGTTTGCCGAAAGCGCGAATGCGGCCGACGTGATTTTCACGGCGGTAGCTACGACCACCGGGTTTGTCGGGCCAGATATCAACGCGCGCCTGAACGATAACGCGGCCAACATCACCGAAGCGTTCGTTGGTGCGGATATGCAGTTTATGCAGCCGATCAACATCGTTAACTTGGATGGTGAAAGCTCTATGCAGACCAACATCACGGCGTCTACCGACGCCTAGTGAAACAGCCCGCGCGGCAGTGCCGCGCGGGCTACCACGACGAAAGAGGTCTTAAATGGCTGATACTGTTAACACACAAGTGCTGCTCAACGGCAACCGCGAGTACATCGCGAATTTTACGTGGGAGTATGTGGATACCGGCGAAAGCGCGGTGCAGAAAGTAGATATTTCCACTCTAACCAACGCCAATGGCGACACCGCGACGCACGCGACAATCGACCGGATTGACTATTCGATCACAGCCGGTATGAATGTTGTCATCGAGTTCAACGCCACAACAAACGACGAAGTAGCGGCGCTATCCGGCGACGGATGCATTGACTGGACCAAAACCGGCGGCGTGACCGACCCTCAAAGCACAGGCTCAGATGGCGACATCGTATTCTCGACCGTTGGTCACGGCGCAGGCGACACCTACACGATTACCCTGTGGATGCGGCCAAAGGCATAGCATGGGACGCGCAGATTTTTACAGCCACGGCGATCCGAATGTAATCTGTGACCGTTGCGGGTTCAAGATCAAAAAGTCCCAGTCACGTTCGACTTGGGACAATCTCATAGTATGTGAAAAAGATTGGGAGCCTCGACACCCACAAGATTTTGTAAGCTCCCGCAGAGATCGACAAGTGGTTCCGAATGCTCGCCCGGAGCCTGAAGATGTGTTTCTGAGCACCAACGAAGTAACGATAGATGATCTCTAATGGCAACTTCTGGTTCGACCGACTTTACGGTCACACGCAATGACGTAATCACCGAAGCACTGGAGTTATGTCAGGTGCTGGCCGAAGGGGAATCCCCCTCGGGTAACGATCTCAAGGCATGTAATCGGTCGCTAAACGTACTCATAAAATCATGGCAAGCAGACGGGCTCCATCTATGGCAACAGCAGGAAGTAACGCTGTTCCACACGAAGGGAACCACTAAATACACTCTTGGTACCACCAAGGGCTCTGCTTCTCACGTCGAGACAACTTTGTCGGCGGCCGAAGCCGCCGCGCAAACTGTACTCTCGATTACAGATACCACCGGAATGACCGCCGACGATAACATCGGCATCGAACTGGACGACGGGACGCGCCAGTGGACGACAATCACTTCGGTGGATAGCTCAACACAGGTGACTATCGATACGGCCCTTGCCGGCGCAGCCGCTTCGGCCAACACGATATTTACCTTCACCACGCAAATGGGGAAGCCTCTCAGGGTACTCTCCGCGCGCAGGCGCACGAAAGCCGGAAATGAAGTGCCGGTGTTCGTGCATTCGCGCGAAGACTACATGGAACTGGCTGATAAAACGACGCAAGGCAAGGTCGTACAGGTCTTCTACGATCAGAACGGCGATGGCTCGCTGTATGTCTGGCCGACTGCGGACGATGTCAGTGATATGCTTAACATGACCGTCGAGCGCAAAATCGAAGATTTCGATGCCGCTACCGATAACCCTGACGTACCTACCGAATGGTTTAAGGCGCTCAGTTGGGGGCTGGCTTCCGATATTTGTGCGAAATATGGTTTACCTGTTCAAGAACGAGCGTACCTAAAAACGCTTGCGGACGAGCATAAACTGAACCTCATGTATTGGGACAACGAAGACGAACCGGTCATGTTCGGCCCGGAGCAGCGATGAAGATACCCTTCGCCACACACTCAGGAGAAACCTTCACCAAATCTGTGTCGGCGGAACGTGTGTTAAACGTCTACGCCGAAGCACAGCCGGGAGGTGCCAAAGAAGTTGTGACCTTGATTGGTACCCCCGGGCTTAAACTGTTCGGGACGGTGGGCAACGGCCCCATCCGTGCCATGCACACCGCTTCGGGCGTGCTGTACGTGGTTAGCGGCAACGACTTGTACAGCGTCGATTCGTCAGGTACCAGCACGCTCATAGGCGCGGTTGGTACCGGCAGCCAGTACCAAATCAACAGTAACCTGGCGACCGCACAGGAACTATTCATACGCTCTGATACGGACGGGTATACATACGACGGAACCACGCTGGCAAAGATCACAGACGCGCACTTTCCCGGGGCTGAATGGGTGACCTACCTAGACGGCTATTTCATTTACGGAGATCCATCGGCGAACGGGCGTTTTGGCATATCTGCGTTGTTAGACGCGGATAGTTACGACGCTCTGGACTTCGCTACCGCGAGCGCAGAGAACGACGATTTGGTTACTGGCATCGCGGATCACTTGGAATTGTGGCTCTTTGGCGAGCGCTCAATCGAGGTCTGGTACAACTCGGGTAACGCCGACTTCCCTTTTGAGCGCTCTGTACAGGCTTTTGTCGAACGCGGATGCCTAGCTAAAATGAGCGTCGTCAAGGATGATAACACCATCTTCTGGTTGGGTGACGACATGGTTGTCTACCGATCACAGCAATACACCCCGCAGCGCATATCCACCCACGCCATCGAGTATAAAATACGTAGTTATTCTGAGCCGCAAAACGCGACCGGGTATACGTATACCCAGAACGGGCACAAGTTTTACGCCTTGAACTTTACAGAAGCAACATGGGTGTACGACATGTCTACGCAGCTGTGGCACGAACGGCAGAGCGGTGACTTTCAGCGGTGGCGGATAAGTACAGTAGAAGTGGCGTACAACAAAAACATAGGGGGCGATTTTCTCAGCGGCAAGCTGTACGAACTCGACCCTGATACGTACGACGAAGACGGCGCCAGTATTTTACGTCTCGCTATTTCTCCGACGTTGCACGCGGAAGGAAATAGAGCTGTCATGCCTCGTTTATGGCTCGATTTCGAGACAGGAGTGGGTCTGAGTACCGGACAAGGGTCTGACCCGCAGGTCATGCTCCAGTGGTCCGACGACGGCGGTAAGACGTTCTCCAACGAACACTGGCGCACGTTGGGGGCACGCGGAGCCTCTGATGCGCGGGTGCATTGGCGGCGGCTGGGCCAGATGAAAGACAAAGGCCGCATTTTCAAACTGACCATGAGCGACCCGGTGAAATTTGCCTTGGTGGGCGCGTCGGCTGACATACAACCGGGGGCTTTCTGATGCCTAATCTACGCCTCGCCCCAGCAGCTTTTCGTGGAGATCGCGGAATCGTTCGTTGGCTCAACGAGCTTGAAGACCGGATCAACGACGCTATCGCCGAGTTGACGGACCTGGCGGTAGACCCATGGGTAAAGATAGACGAGCAGACCGCCGCGTCGTCCGAAACGCTGGACTTCGTATCCGGTATCTCGTCTACCTACCTAAAATACATGCTCGTGCTCTCTGGTGTTCGCCCCGATACGCCTGGCGAACATCTCCAACTACTCGTGTCAGAAGACACCGGAACAGTGTGGCGAGACGGCGCGGCCGATTATATGTACAATGTTACCCAGAAAAGAGCGGATACGGCTGGAATTACGAGTGTAGCCAACTCGACAGGAAGCGCACATGTGCGCTGCAGCGGCAGTTTAGGCGAAGATAATGAGGATGCTTTAGGCGGCGAGATTAACTTTTACACCCCCTCTGCCAGCATAAATCATCACTTCGCCGGCGAATTGGCTCACATGGACGAAATCGACATCGGTGTGCTAAGTGAATTTCACGGTACGTACGTAGGCACGACGAACGCGGTTGACGGAGTGCAGTTAAAAATGAGCAGTGGTAAGTTAGCTGCTGGAACAGTCACACTTTATGGATTGAGCGCATAATGGTAGTTGGTGGTTTTTTACGCCCTGTAAAGGGCAATCCCCTCGGCGCAGAATTCGCACCGCAGTCGATGACGGTTGACCCCGAGTATATCGCATGGCTTCAAAAGGAGGGCGCGAGCCCTGCTGAGATCGAGCGTTTGCAGGCCACGACCAGCTCGGGGACTGAGTTCGACCCCCTGACAGGCCGCCCCTGGGGCGTGGGTGAGCTCACAGGCGAGGGAGAGTACTCTGTGGGGTACTGGAAACCTGTGGGCGATAGACGTCTCTCAGGGCAACCTGAAGGCTATCGGCCTCCGGGCGGTGACTACTCATACGACAGCCTCGCCGGGTTTGCTGGCGGGATCAACCCTATCACAGGTCAGCCGATCTCTGGCGGCGGTCCCGGCTATGCGTACGACACCCCCTTCAACGAATTTGACCGCAACGGCAACCCCAATCTCCAATACTACGGTGAGGGAGGGCAGCAAGCGTACATGGCGCTATCGCCTGACGAAAAACGCGCCTTGGCGGTTCAGGGCGCACAACGCGCCGCGCAGATCGCCAATGATAAATGGATTGCGAATAAAAAAGAAGGCGGTCCGCTCTCTGATTTTCTGACAATCGCGCGCGTGGCGGCGGGTACAGCACTGGCTGGTTTCCTCGCGACGCCTAACGCGATGACGGATTTCCTGACGGAGCACTTTCCTACTCAAGCACAGTGGGTATCCGATAACCTGCCTGACGCCATTAATCCGTTCTCGAACGACACGATCACCAATTTCGATAACTGGCAAGCGCAGATGGACGCACGACCGGGTATTCTTGCTGGTCTGGATACCGCCGCACCGGGACTGGGTGGCATTGCGGGCGGTGTCGGAGCAGGAGGTTTTACGCCGGCCGCGGCCGGTTTTGGCGGTCTTACAGGGAACGCAGCGCCGGTAACCGCTGCGTCTACAGCGCCTTTGGGCACTCAAGCTGCAGGAGCCGCCACCGCCGGTGGAAGTAACCCGGTACTGCTTGATAACGGTACGTGGGCGAACACGCCTGCGGGCGCCGGAGGTGCCGGAGCGGCAGGCGGCACAGGTGCAGCGGGCGGGCTGGACGTGTCTCAAGCGGGTTTTGACGCCGCCGTCAACACCGCAGATGTCGCTGGGGGGAGCGCGGCGGCCGCCGGAGGCGTAACAGCAACAGGCGCTGCGGCGGGAGGCGCGGGGCTTCTCGCGGGGGGCAACGCGGCCAAGATTGCCCAAGCAGCTACCGCTACCACAGGAGCGGCGGCGGGCTCGAAAGCCTGGACGGACTGGATCGATACCGCTATCGGCATCGTAGGTGCGGGCGGCACGATTGCTTCCTCCATTCTCGGCGCGAGCGCGGCGAAAAAAGCAGCGTCGGCAGAGCAGCGCGCGGCAGAGGCCGCACTGGCTTTGCAGAAAGAACAATATGACCAAACCCGCGAAGATCTGCGGCCGTGGCGCGAAGAAGGAACTGCAGCCGTTCGTGAAATGGGTGAACTTACCCGGGGCAACTTCAGCAGCTTTGAAGAATCGCCTGGGTATAACTTCCGGCTCAATGAGGGCATAAAAGCGCAGGACCGAAGCGCGGCTGCCCGGGGGCTTCTGCTTTCGGGGCGACAGATCAAAGAAACCGAGCGATTTGCGCAGGGCACAGCGTCCAACGAGTACGGTAATTACTGGAACCGCCTGTCTACGCTGGCGGGCACTGGGCAGACAGCGACCACGAATACGTCGGCCGCCGGGCAGAATTACGCGAACCAGGGCGGGATAAATATCAATAGGGCCGGCGACGCGCGCGCATCGGGCTTTGTTGGATCGAATAACGCTTACGTGCATGGCGCAAATCAGCTATTAAACACCGCCGCATACAGAAGGTAGAGATATGCCGGGTAACGCATACAGAGTAGAAGGCCTTAGATTCGGAGATTCGTTAGGCTTGCGTGAGCAGGTGCTCAAAGACCGGGCGACGAGTGCGCGCGCGGACCGGAACCTGGCGCTTAGAGAAGGCGAGCTCCGGTACGATCGTCAGCAGGATTCGATTGCGAACCAGCTAGCTCAGGATAAGTACCTGCTGGACGTGGAAAAGAACGAAGGCGTAAAAAGAGAACGTGTCCTCAAGATGGCGAACCTTACGTCTCAGATCGAAAAGCTCTCGATAAATATGCCGTACGAGCGGCTGAGAGGCGAGGCAGCTAAAGTTGCCCCCATCGTAGCGAGTTTAGAGGCCCAGCAGGCGTCAGGCGGGCCGTTGACACCCGAACAGCAGGAAAATCTCGACGCAGGAATAGCGACGCTGACAGCCTTTGACCGGATCATGAGTGCGGGGGACAAGCCCGCTAAAGACACCGCCCTTCAGAAGAACGCAAAATGGTACGCGGAAACCATGGGGGTGGATATTGAAGACGCCGTGACTACGTTAACCGCGTCTAAAGAAATGAGCCGTGATGCTTTCCGAAGTAAAGTGTACATGTACCTCATAGGCAAACACCGCACGCCTGCGGATGCGGAGAAAGCGGCTAACGAAGCTGCAGCGCGAATGTACGGTAATCGCAACCGTCCGCCTCCCGCGGTTGTGCCTCCGGAAGTAATAACTGAAGAGCTGTCTGCCCCGGACCAAGCAGGAGAATTAATACCTATAGAAGGCGCGGCGTCTGAAACACTTCCGTCAGCGGTCGAACCCGCGCCTGCGCCCGCTCCCGCTCCCGCTCCCGCTCCCGCGCCTGCGCCTGCGCCCTCGCCTTTAAACCAAGAGGGGCCGCTTCTACCTATTGAAGGAGGAGAGACACCCGCATCAGCAGGCGCCCCCTCCGTTGTGGAACCCGCACCGGCGCTTACTAACTTAGCCGGGAAGCAGATTCCTTTGCGCGGTGGCGTTACGCCTAAATCAGCAGGCGAGCTTTCTGTTGTATACCCTGCGCCGCCCAACGTGAAGCAAGTAAGTGGGCGGGTGCCCCTGCCTAATGACGCACCGACAGTAGCTCCTACGCCTATGACAGACGAACAACGAGTAGACGTTTCCCGCATGGATAAAGGAACTGTGTACGAAATTAACGGGCGAAAATATAAGTACGTAGGGCAGGGCTTGTTTGAGGAGGCAGACTAGCTCGTGTTAACGCTGGAAGAGATAGAGGCTAGAGACGCGCCGGGCGATGAAACGGTCCCTGCCCCGGTATCTACGCGTCCTCGTTATGTATCTCTCGATGAAATCGAAGCGCGCTCTGCGCCCTCTCATAATCTAAACACGTTTACGCTAGACGAGATCGAAGCTCTAGCGCCTCCGCCAACTCGTATGCACGATGTGACAGAACAGCAGCAGTTGATGTTGGATGCAGCCGCGCAGGAGACATCGCGCCCGTTGCGGCCGTATAAACGATTAGACGCCGCGTCTGAAACCGGGCTAAGGGATAAAAACCCCGTCGAACGCACATTAGATCGTTTTGGCCGGACTCCTGCATCTATACGAAACTTACCTGGCCCGCCACCGCTCAGGCGAGCCATAGGTAAGTTCGGCACTACCAACGGCGTAGAAATTGGCGTGGCCGATTTTACTCCTTTTGTCAGTATGCTGCTGGCGATAGACGACGTAAAAAGAGACGAGGCATACAAGGCCGCCGGGTTGGACGTGTCTGATTTTCAAAGTTACAGCAATAAATTCGCGGTAGGCGCGGGGGCCCTGACTTTGGGCGTGGGTGCTGGGTTCGTAAAAGCCAGCGCCAAAGGCGGAAAAATGATCTCAGGGGGCGTAGCTAAAATATACCGAGATAACGCGCAGCAGTTCACAAACAGATTCTACGACACGTTCGGGTACAAATTAGCCCCCCTCGGCAAAGTACCTGAAAAAGATGAGTACCTTTCCCTTCGATATCGAACGCTTGGAAAAATAAGTGCCATTGATGACGTGACCAAACACGTAGCTAGAGTGTTTAACAACGCCTCTGAAGCGGATCAAAAAGCAGCCTACGAATTTCTAACGACCAAAGACGCCTTACCGGCTGGCATAGAGTCTCGTAAAGTTCGTGTAGCTGCATGGCAGACAAAACAAACAATAGATAAAATAGGGCGCGAACTCGTTAAAAGAGGCAAGCTGTCGGAAGAAGTGTATGAAGCGAATCGAGGAAGCTACTTGCCTCGGGTGTACCTAAAACACTTGCTTGAGCGGGGAGACGGCGCGCAGGGAACAGCGGGTAAAAAGCTGTCAGACCAAGGGTATCTACGGTCGCGGAAATACATACCCGAAGACGTGAGACGTATAATACTCGGCGAAATTACCGACCCAGGGTATGTTGCTTCCAAGGGCATAGCTGTACCGTCACATGATTTAGTGATGGATACCTTCTTACAGAAGATATCAAAAAAACCGGAGTGGGTGAACCCCACCACTGTCGTGGAGTGGAACGGCCGCAACGTGTCTACTCGGTGGATGTATGATGAATCCACGCGGCTCAAAGCTCAAGCCTCGTATATGGACGAAGCAGAACAGGCAGATGTCCTGTTGCTAGCCGACGAAATGGACGAGTTGATTAAACAGGCTGAAGCACCACTAGAGAAGGTAGCACGCGGCGAAGCGGCCATTGATGTGCCGCACATAGACTACAAAATTATCCCCGATAACCCCCGGTACGGCGCGTTGCGGGGAATGGAAGTAAGAAAAGAGATAGCCAACGACATCGAGGGCGCGGTCGGGTTTGTTACAGACGCAGACTCGCTTGTAGGAAAAATATACCATAAATCAGTGCGCGCTAACCAATTGTGGAAGCTGTCCAAAGTGGCGTTAAACCCGCCTACCCAGGTACGCAACTTTATATCGAACGCTATTCTGATGAACTTGGGGGGCGTACCTTTACACGCGGTGCCTAAAAATGTTTACGGAGCTATCAGGGACATGCAAACAGGAGGGAACGCATGGAAAGTCGCGCAGAAATACGGCGTGACATCAACGACATTCAGCCACAACGAATTGTACCGCGTCGAAGAAGACATGCTACAGATGCTTAATAAATCCAAAAGCCCGCTGGACACGGTGAAGTATATGGCGGGGAGCGTAGGTAACAAAGCAGGAGAAATTTACCAGCTATCTGAATCGGTGTTTAAAACGGCCATGATTCGCCATCTTCTTAGCAAGGGGGTGGGCGAAGAGAAAGCCGCACTGGAAGCGCATAAAGCTCTGTTCGATTATTCGCTTATCCCCGACGCGGTGAGAAAGGCTCGAAGTGCTCCGTTAGGCAGCCCCTTCATAACTTTCATGTACAAGTCTACCGGGCAGATGGCAGAAATTGCGGTTAAGCACCCCGAGCGGTATCTGCCGTACATGGTGATGAATACTGCTATGGCTAAGATGATCGAAGAACAGTACGATGTTACTCAAAAGGACGTTGACGCTCTGCGTAAAGCCTTGCCCCAGTGGACACACAACAAGAGCAGTATGTACGCTCTCCCGGTGCTAGACGAAGACAGGCGCATACAGTTTGTGGATCTCGGCTACATCATGCCGTGGGGGCAGCTCGCTGAAGCAATAGGGACGGTGGCTGACGGCGATATACGAGGCCTTTTGAAAGATACCGGGTTTTTTGGGGGCCCAATCCCCCAAGTACTCAGTGCGATCCAAACAAATATAGACCCTTATACAGAGCGACCGATAGCCAATAAAGCAGACCCCCCTGCAGTGCAGATGGCGGATATCACTAGATATATGTGGCGCATGGCCGCGCCAACTTGGCTTACTGATATAGGGTTAGCGGGAAAGCTATACGATCACTATCGAAGCGACGTAAATCGTTACGGCGACCCGTCTCCCACGCTGACACAAGCTGCATTAAGAGGTGTAGGTATTAACATATACCCCGTAGAGCCCCACCAGACACGTTCTCTTAACATAACAAAAAAAGAACGCGAGATAGCAGATGTGATGTCGCGCTTAGATTGGAAGCTGCGTGATCAAACGCTAGACGAAGATGCGCGCGAAGCTGTGAGGGTGCAATACATGGAACACTACGATAAACTGGTGTCCAGTTTTCAGGAATATTTAGACAAATCAGAAGTACACGAAAACTTTAGCCCGCCGGAAGGTGAATAATGACTAATCTATTTCACATGCCCATCGCCACGGCCCTTGATAGCTCAGGCGCGGCCGCCGCGAATGCCAAGCTGTACTTCTACGCAGACGGGACCAGCACCGCGTTGGACACCTATTCGGATTCGCAGCTCACCACGTCAAATACCAACCCTGTCATAGCCGACAGCTCCGGCCGGTTCGGTAAGATCTACCTGAAGAACGACCAGCAGTACAAGGTCGTGCTTAAGGACAGTTCCGACAGCGAGCTGTGGTCGGTAGACGATGTCTCTGGCGCCGACGCGGGTACCTACGCGGCCGACACGGGTGCCGCCGACGCCTACGTGATCACGCTCGACCCGCCACCGTCTTCGTACTTTGAAGGCATGGAAATCAACACTAAGATCACCAATACCAGCACTGGTGCGTCCACGATCAACGTGAACGGTCTCGGCGCGAAAACGATCCAGCAGCTCGGGGCCGCGACAGTCACGGGCAGCCTAACTGCGGGCGACATGGTGAAATTGATTTACACCGGCACGCTGTTCGAGATCATCTCACCGAGCCGCACACTTACCGTTTCTGACAACTCCATTTCGAGTGACAAAATCCAGGGCGGTGCGCTAGAGGCCGCGTCGGGTTTCTTTGGCGGCACCGGCACGCCAGACGGCACTTTGCACGTCCATACGGCAACCGCTGGGGCGGTTACGGCTAGTACGGCAGCCGACGACCTAGTGGTCGAAAATAGCGCCGCAGGTGGTATGACCTTCCTCACACCAAACTCTGTTGCGGTAAAGATCGCATTCGGCGACCCGGAAGACAACGACGTCGGCCAAATCACCTATGATCATTCGGATAACTCGATGGCGTTCGTGGTGAACGCGGCGGCGGCTATGCAGATCAATAACGACGGCAATGTTAACCTAGGTGTGCCCGCCACGCCCGTGAATACGAGCTGGGCGGCAGAGTGGAACGTACAACAACTAGGCGACTACGCTACGCTGGCGGGGTGGAACACTGGCCCCACGTTCGACATCGGCACCAACTTTTATAACACTGGGACGAGTACGTACAAGTTTGCCACGACGGACCAGATGGGCGTCTTAACGATGTCCAATGGTAACTTCATATTCCAGTCTTCCGCGAGCGGGTCAGCAAACACGACCGCCACGCTAGGCACCGACTTCAGAATTGACCAGGGCGGCGCAGTCTACATAAATGACACAGCTAACGCCAACTTAACAACTGGGCTGACGATTAACCAGGGCGCGAACGACGATGAAATTCTGGCGCTCAAGTCGAGTGATGTGGCGCACGGTATCACAGACGCAGCAGAAACGGATACGTATGCGTCTATAAAGAAAGACTCGAACCCGTACGGCGGAGTAAGACTGTCGGGGGTCTCAGAGTCGATATGTGGTGCTAACGTAGTCGGGTACGGCGCAACAGCCACCACGTCGAAGTCTAACTCTTCCAGCGCATTCATTCGCCTGACCGGGTATGAGACCAGCGGAACGGGCGTAACGAGCGCGACCGCAGATGCGAACATATTATGTATCCGCAGTTTCGTAGGTGGGGCTAACCGGACCCTGGTCCTTGTTGACGAAGACGGCGACATTCACGTAGACGGATCGACGACGCTGACTGCCATTGTGGACGACTACGATGACGTAGCACTCTTAACCGCGCTGCGCCACCTTACTGTCGGCGACAGAGAGGTCGCTAAGACGTATCTCGGAGAGTTCGTTGAGCGGCACGCGCAAGTGTTACACGACGTGGGCGTCATAACGCTTAATGACGACGGATCGCTATTTATAAGCATGAAGGGCATGTGGGGGCTACTCGCGGATGCCATCAGGCAGCGCGCAGATGTGCAAAAAGCAACGACCCGCGCGCTCGCCAAGACCGTCCCGGGATTCCAAGAGGCGCTAGAGAAGGAATTTGAAGCTGCCTCCTTGCCCGTTCTGTCATGACAGAGCCCACCACAAACGAGGTAATAAACCATTTAGTTGACATGAAGGGCGACCTCGGTAAAATGCAAGGCGTTCTGGAAACAGTCGCAACCGCGCATAACGAGCGTTTGGAAAATGTGGAGAACGATGTCGGGAGTCTTAAGCGGTGGCGAACATATGTGGTGGGGATAGGAACTACAATCGCCGCACTTTTCGGAATATCCTCGGAACTATAGTGAGGTCATCGTGTGGCAAACCACAAAACGTCAGTCGAACAAATGCAGGCGGCATTAGATGCCCATGATACGTTCGGCCACCAGACGGCAGCCGCCGAATTTCTAGGTCTGCCCAGGACAACATTTTTATCCCACCTCGATAAAGCCCGAAACGCCGGGCTATCCCCAGGGAACCAACAGTTTGAAGCCCCCGAGCTTCCGTCGCTTGACCCGGACATAAACGAACTACTGAGCCGCCGCAAAGCGGAGTGGGACCGGCAGGACAGCGCGCACAACGCGCGCAAGTTAATCGACATCAAAGTGAAGATCGATGGCCCGTACGGAATCGCGCATTTCGGCGATCCACACGTCGATGATCCCGGCACTAACATCGCCCTACTAGAAGCGGACGCCACCACTGTCAGAGAGACGAACGGCATGTTTGGTGGGTGTGTTGGCGACCTTCAAAACAACTGGGTGGGACGACTCGCCAGACTTTACGGCGAACAATCCACGTCCCATCAGGAAGCCTGGAAGCTTACCGAGTGGTTCGTGAACTCCGTGAGCTGGCTTTATCTGACGGCCGGCAATCACGACCTCTGGTCCGGTGCCGGCGATCCGCTGAAGTGGATGATGCGCACACACAAGGGGGTCTACGACGATTACGGCTGTAGGCTTAACCTGAAATCGCCCAACGGCAAACAAATTAGAGTAAATGCTCGACACGACTTTCGCGGTCATTCCATGTGGAACCCTAACCACGGCGCGATGAAAGCGATCCAGCTAGGCTGGCGGGACCATGTCCTGACCTGTGGGCACAAACATGTATCCGCGTATGGTATACTGAAGTGCCCCGCGACAGGGCTCGTATCTCACGCCATCCGCGTAGCGGGGTATAAAATTCACGACCGATTTGGTAAAGAGCTAGGGCTTCCAGATGGCAACTTCGGGCCCAGTGCTGTGACGATCATCAACCCTGAAAAAGAAGACACCGACGCGGGGCTGATCACGACCTTTTTCGACGTCCAGGCTGGCGCGGATTACCTAAACTACCTGCGCAAGGATTTGTAATATACCGGTGAATCAGTGTAACCTGAGCCGCCAAAATTAAAACGGAGAAAATCAGTATGGAATTCATCGCTGAAATTCTGTCTCATATCCCTACTTGGGCTGTGGCTCTTATGGCTGTCTTTACAGCCGCTAAGAGCATCACTGTCCTCACGCCTACGACGACTGATGATAAAGTTGTCAACATCGGATTGAAGGTTTTGAACCTCCTCGCCCTTAATATCGGCAGAGATAAGAACGCAGACGCTAAATGATGTGGGCTGCTATTAGCAACTTTGTCCTGAAGGCCCTGGGTGCCCTCACAGCGTACTTTATAGCGCTCCGAGGGGGCAAGACTGCGCAGAGGCTTAAAGACGCCGAGAAGGGCTTAAAACAAGCAGGAGAGGCGCATGAGATTGATGAAACTATTGCTCGTATGTCTGACGCTGAGTTGGACAAGCGGCTGCGCGAATCTGGCGAGTACTGAGTGTGCGTGGGTAACCAAATATGTGCGACAGGATTCGGACATCCTGTCCCGCCCCACAAAGCAATGGCTGGTGGGGCACAACATGAAGGTTGAGAAATTTTGTAGGTGACCGAGATACGCATTACTGGGATCAAGAATGACACCTATGACACTTCACCTACTTATCGACGCTAGCCCCGAGTAGCGTCCTATATAGGATCGGGTGTCATTAGTGTCATTGGGCATCGGTCGTGTTTACGTCGTAAGAAGTGGAACTCCCATCGAGGATAGCGGGAGCCCACGGCGCAGCAGCATAAGAACCATCGTTGTATTCCAGCCCACAGGGTTGATCTTTATCGGTCATTGAAAAAGCTAATTTCCGAACTACCCGCAACAGAGCCCTACCCTGGAGCGTATCGCCCGCCTAAATAATTGCTTCGGCCATACTGGCCTTCGTATCGGCAAGACGCTTCCGAGCAATCGAAACATAGTCGGGGTTAAGCTCAATGCCGATACCCTTCCGCTGATCGACGGCGCATGCTTTAAGAGTCGATCCAACGCCAAGGAAGGGATCGAGGACAGTCTGCCCACTCTTGGTGAAATAGCGTACAAGGCGACCAACGTCAGTGAAGGAGAAAGGAGCGGGATGCTGGCGCTCAATCTTCGCGTCCGGATGCCCGGCTCCAAGGCCGCGTTGGTTCCAAACAGAGATAGTCTCAACGATCCATTCTTTTGCAGTTAGCTCGTTAAGTTTGTTGCGAGGATCAATCTTTCGTTCGTCAGAAATTTGAGGCTCTTCCGTAGAGGTTTCCGCTACTTCTTCCTCCTGCAATAGTTTTGAATTTTTCATTGAATTCCTTTCTGGGTCTCTCAAAACGGCGGAAGCTTTAGGCTTCATTTATTCGCCATGCTTTCACTAGATGGGGCAGGCCATATAACGAGATCACGAAAGTTGGTGTTTTTTGGCGTATTGCATGAATAAATTCTGCGCTTCGATGTTCTCGCCGTGCCGCGAAAGTTTCAAGTCGTCCAACGTGTCGCGCACTAAGATCATGTGTTCAATGACCCGCTCATTCTTATTGCCCTGCCGGGCAATCCGCGCGCGGACCTGCTCCAGCAACTCCGACGACCAAGACAGACAGTAGTGGATAATCTGCCCCGCGCTACTCTTTTGCAGGTTAAGCCCGTGACCGGCACTGGCGGGATGGACAGCGAGAAGTTGAGCGTTTCCTTTGTTCCATTCGTCAGTGGCGGAAGTCTCGTTCCACTTACCCCCTTTGTCGCCTGTGAGCACCCGCATGTGGGGGAAGGCGTCGGTCAGCACATCTAAATCTTCCCGGTACCAGTATGTGATCATCGCTTGCTGGCCGCCGAGTCCGGCGACCAAGTCTCTGAGTGCCTCGATCTTGGCCGTGTGCAGATGCTCAAAAACTTCGCCGTCTCTGTACACAAAACCCTGCGCGATCTGATCCAGTTTGCCAGCCGCTACCGCTTGGTTTTCAGCCATCACGAAATCGCCGTCGCACTCGACAACAAGGTCTTTGACCATCTCATCGTACGCTTCCCGAGCCCGTTTGGGCAGGTCAACCCAGTGGTGGACCGGCACAAGCTCTGGCTGCGGGGGCAGCTGATTTGCGTCCACGACGTAGCAGAACCGCGCGATGTCGCCCCATACCTGTTCTTTATGGTCCTCTCGCAACTCCCACCGGAATTGCGTGACCGGATTATCCGGCTTGAAGTGTTCCATGCGCCACGAAAGGAAGTCTTCGTCCCATATGCGGCGGCGGGTCAAAATCCTCGCGGGCTGGAACATATCAGCTTCGCTGCCTGGCATAGGTGTACCGGTCAGGCCCCAACGGATCTTAAAGTCATCGGCCGCTATAGCCAGCTGCCGAGAGCGTTTGCCGGGAGTACCCCACTTACCGTCCATGGTCTTGTAACGGCTCATTTCGTCAATGATAACGATGTCGTACCGTGGATCGTCGGCTGGATAGTTCTTAAGCTCTCTCACCAGCCAGTCAGTACTATCTATGCCGACGATCCACAGGTCCGCTTCGCGCGCCAGCTTCTTTTTGCGCTGTTCCCGCGAACCGGTCACTAACACTAGGTTTAACCCTAGGTGCTCCCATTCTTCAATCTCCCGCGGCCATACTTCCCGAGCCACCCGCTTGGGGGCGAGGATTATGCCGCCCCTGATCGCACCACAGTCGTGAAGCTCCTGCGCGGCCGTCAAGGCGGACACAGTCTTCCCCCCGCCCATGGGCACGATGGCTAGCAGCTCGTCGTGCTCGTAAAGGGCGGTGACGAGGTCTTGCTGGTACGGGTGGAGGTCAGTCTTCCTGAACATGATCTGTCAGTACCCCATCTCTCTGACCCGCGCGCGAACCCGTTTGTCCTTCAAGGCGGATATGACGTTAAGTGCTGCATCTTCCAGCTCGGCCAAGTGAGCCCGGGTTAGGTTATGGATCTGAACGCCGCGACTGCTAAACCGGCCGGTCTGCGGCGCGCCGTTGAACACATACTGTCCCTTGAGCCGCCCACCGTGCGATACGTTCAGGGCTTTCAAGAATTTACCCGGCGTAGCCGACCCGCCATAATGACGTAAGGTCAGCAGCTCGTGTACGCGCTGTAGCTCGTCAGACAACCCCTCGCGCTCTTGTAAGACATCGAGGTACACAAGCACTATTTCCAGCCTGTCACGGCTCAGAGACAGCTTCTCTGGTCGAATTATCGTACCGTCGTCGCCTAACTTAGCCTTCCGCTTGACGAGAGACTGCCTTACAGAAGCGTGATCGCGCAGAATGGGCGCCACGAAGTCAATAATCCGGGCGGGCTGCGTGATCGCCGTGACCTTGCCGCCCGTCAAAGCAATAACCCGTTCGTTCATGCGCGCAAGGTTTTCGTCAACGAGTACAGACACGGCCGCACAGGCATAAGTATCCAGCCCCACGCCCCGGTCGTTGATCGCCTCGCTGGCCCAGTAAACCTCCCATTCTTCCCGAGATAGCGGTAGCGTCACGTTGTACACATCGCGCAGTGCTTCCGAATCACGGATCGCGTAGTCTTCAAACCTGTCCCAATCGTAGGGCCGGTCTGATGGCTGCAGACCGTCCGGGGGCTCGTAAAGGTCGATCAGCTTTTTACCTTCCTCCATCTTCTGCGCCACGTTTAGCCACGTCGATGCGCCCGCCAAAGTGGCCGGGCAACCGGCCGCGACGGCCTGTGCCATGACGTCGATGGTCATATCAATGCGAAGGGGCGGGAAATCGCTTTGTGGACCGTTCCACACGCCCCGGTCGAACGCCATATTCCAGGCGGCGAAGTAAGCTTCGCCGCGCTCTGCGCGCTCGTAAAATCTTTTAAGCCTGTCTGGCGCGTCGTGCTCCCACGACAGCCGCCCATCGAAACCGTGACGTAAAGACGCAATTTCGATGGGGGCGTTGCCGACGGCCCAAGACCAGATGGTAGCGAAACAGTTGTCAAAATAACGGTGACCGCCCGCCTTGATCACGTTAGGGCAAGTCGTGCCCGCGACTCGGCGCGTTTCGCTATCCATGAAGCAGATTTGGTCGATGGATTGTACGAGGTCGGTCATGTTTTCCTTATTTAAAAAGACCCCGGCGGCAGGCGGGGAGGATTCTGCCGCCGGGGGTGACAAAGAGAACCGAGGGCTAGGCCGCCGGGCGACGACGCTTCCGTGTGGGAGCGGGAGCGGCGTCTTTTTTAACCTCTTCGTCAGCAACAGGAGCTTCGATCTCTTCTGGAGCGTCGTCCAGACTGGTGGTCCCTAAAGGCAACCACCGATCATACACAAACGTCGGGGTGTAAATCTTCCCATACTGCGTGTGGTCATAAGACTCCGACACCAACTTCACCACGGCCACTGGTAGGCCCTTGGCGATGTTGCGGTCTAACTCCTCAAGGTACTCTGAACCGAGCCTTGTGCCACCCACAGACGACGTCTGCCATAAGACCTCAGTACCCTGGTCTTCACCAAATACGCACTTAAGACGCATTTCGATCACAGGGGCCCACGGCCAATTCTTCCCGGTGTCTTTGTCCGTCCGGGTAGGCATGTCGTCCAGCGTCAACGCTTCTTCATCGAGCGCCACGGTCATTACACCGAGGTTCTCATTTTTACGCTTAGCCTCTTTAGGGTAGTTCGTCCAGCACACAAAGCCGTACCGGTAAGACAGTGGGTCGATGGCCCAAAGTGAGCCGTCTTGTACCTCTTCGTTTTTGGCACCAAACACCCAAAAACCATCCTTACCCATTTTCAGATAAGGCACCGGTCCACCCACATTCGGCATGGACCGCTTGGTGTTGCGCACCGCAACCTGCAGTTTCGCAAGCGCTTCGTCTTGTTCAGCTATTTCATTCGCCATTTTGCTAATATCCTTTTGCCATTAGCTAGTTTCAAAACCCCGGGGTTCATAACGCCCGCCCCGGGAACCGGGCTAATCTTGCTCCAAATCGTGCAAAGCCACACCGATCTTCTCGACACGCTCTTCGTGCGTCACAATTGCCGGCCGGGGATCGTCGTCGGGTACCAGCACCGGCTTACCGGGCAGCCGCTGTGTTACGCCATCGCGCAGCTCTTTACCCAGCTTCTTAAGTGCCTTTTTAGCCTGCGTGGGGCTGGCGTTTTTCCATGGCTGGCGTCGCACGTCCAGCCCGAGGCCAAGGCGCGCCAGCATGCGATCAATAGCTTTAGGATCGTCGTTAACCCACGAAGTATTTGCCTGCTTTTGCACAAGTTTCATTCCCGTCGGCGGTCGGCCTGCTTCGGCCTCTTGCATCATCAGCTGCCGCACGGCTTTGGCCCACGCCTCAACGATGTCTGCCTGCCGCGCCCATTCGGCCAAATCTTCAGGCGTAAAATTCTCGACCACCGGGTCCGCTTTTTTAGCAACCAGCGCGTTCAGCTTCTGCCCCACGTCTTTATATTGAGGGCAAACCGGCTTGGCTGTACAGAACCGGCAATGTTCGCCGCGCGCGTAGCTGGGGCTGTCCCCAATCGCTTCTTCATACGCGGCGATCAAATCGGTCTGGAACTGCTTGAGCCGCGCCCCGTTGGTCACCCACCGGGACGGTTCTTCCGCAATACGCGGCTGTACAATAATAATCTCGACTGGTTGGTCATCGGGAAAGCCATCGGTCTTCGTCGTCACCGCGCCCAGCGCGTAAAACATTCCCTGCGCGCTCTCGTGCGCGCTTACGGTTACGCCGCGTCCAAACTTCCAATCTAGAATAGCCACGCCGTGTTCAGCGGATAGGGTGAGGTCGGCCGTTCCGAAAGCTTTCGGTATACCGGGGAACTTGACCTTCTGCTCAAGCACAAATTCCACTTCGCCCGACTTTTCGACGTATTCATCGTAGACTTCATCGAACATACTGAGAGCGGGGTCAATGCAAGTGTCAATGTGCTCCGCGGTCAAGGTGATACCGTCAAACACGCGGCCAATCATGGACGACGTGTCGCTCGTGAACGGCAAGCGGCCGTCTTGTAGCGCAAACTCGACCGCGGAGTGCAGAGCTGTGCCCTCGCGGCTGTAATCACTGTCGGGCGACCTCGGCATGCTCGCGCAAAGCTTCATGCTGGCCGGGCACGCGAGAACGCGCGCGGCGCTCGATCCGCCGATTGTCGTGGAGTGGGGCATAACATTCATTTCTCGTTCGCCTCCGGTATGCCCGACAAAATCAGTGCCTCAACGACCTCCGAAATTGTCATGCCAAGTTCATTCGCCACGTCCGACAGCCGCAGGTGTGCCTCTTCCGAGGTGGTATATTTACGACGCTTGTATACGTTGTACGGCTGTTGCTTTTCTCTAGATAGTGCTTTTAAGGCTAGCATAGCCTGATTATTTTCCAATTCGTTCCATCCTCTCGGTGTCACCGAAGTAACGATACCGCGAACAACGCGGTGAACGTCTTGCGCGCGGAAAGCAGTAATTAAACGTCGGGGGTCCACTGCCATCACATTAGCAACTCGTCTAGCCAACGCACGGTCGCTGTCACAAACATACCTATTAAAAATCCAACAATGGCTACATATGCTGCCGCGCATATGAAGTAAGCTAGCTTGAAATGCCGGGGGGCCATGACATCACCTGTTGACTTTTCGTTGCGATGGGCTCATTTTGGGCCCACGCTTTTCGCAAGTCAAGGGTAAATTACATGGATGTACGAAGAGACAAAAATGGCGATTTACTTGCTCACTGTAGGAAGGCTCCATGGCGAAAAAAATACTCGAAAAACAAATCGAAGCTTATTTTGTGGATCAGGTCGAGACAAAGCTCGGCGGTGAAGCGTTGAAGCTTGAGGTTAAGGGCCGACGCGGTTGGCCCGACCGGCTTGTCATACTGCCGCAAGGTGAGATTTATTTTGTCGAGCTGAAAACCATGCACGGGCGTCTCAGCCGCGCGCAGGAGTTAAGAGCGATAAGGCTGCAAGATTTGCAGCACAGGGTCGAACACATGTGGACTATCGAAGCAGTGGATAACTGGATCAACTATATGGTCAAGCATTTGGAGGAGATATTCATTGATTAACGCTTTAGTCATAGACAAGTTTGAGGCCAAATTCGGGTCTGCTCCCCGCGCATTATCACGGCTGATCCGCCCCATGCTGATCGCCGGCCCGGGCAACACGCTCGTATGGAGTGACTGGAGCGCAATCGAGGCCCGGGTTCTGCCGTGGCTCGCGGGCACGCCGGGGCAACACAGACTAGAGCTATTTGAGAGCTGTGACGCCGACCCCAATCTGCCGGGACTGTACGAAATCGCAGCTGGCGACATTTATGCTGTAGACCCGGCTAAGGTCAGTAAAGAAGAGCGGCAAGTAGGTAAAGTGGCCGAGCTGGCTTTGGGCTTCGGCGGCGGGGTAGGCGCGCTGGCCTCGATGGCTGCCGCGTATGGCTTGAGCCTCGACGCGGCTCTAACAAACCGGGTGGTTGATACCTGGCGCAAGAATAATAAGTGGGCGACAAATTTTTGGTCGCAGCTTGGCGAGGCTTTCCAAAACGCCCGCCGGTCACCTAATTCACAGTTCAAAGCGGGGCGGGTCACCTTTGTATACCGGCCCAAATATTTGTTTGGTACGATGTTTATGTTCCTGCCCTGTGGGCGGGCTCTGACCTACCCCGCGCTAAAAACCGACCGTGTCGTCACCGAGGACGAATATGGCGACGAGCTGGTTGAGTACAAATTGAGATACCAGTCAGGTCACACTCGCACAACTATGTGGCACGGCATACTGGCCGAGAACGTTACGCAGGCCACTGCGGCGTCGTTACTGCGCGACGCGATCCGTCGGTGCGAAAACAATAATATGTGGATCGATCTGGTAGGGCATACGCACGATGAATTGATCGCGGAGTGCCCCGAAGATCGCGCCGATAATGTCAAAGCTGAGTTAACGGCTGAGATGGAATACGTGCCGGATTGGGCCGAAGGGCTGCCGTTAGCGGCTGAAACGACTGAAAACTGGTTTTACTCAAAGGCGGTATAGAATGAAACTCCAAAGCACCTACGCCCTGCTGGACGTTAAAAACGGCCGCGTAGCACTGCGAAAAGCTCTCTTCAAAAGAGATAAAATTTCGGTGGTCATCCACGGTACAATTGACTCCGAATTTGGCTACGACGATGGGGAGTCTCAAGAATTTAATATGACCGTGGCTAAAATAGAAACAACAAAGGAACCCAAACCATGAGAAAGACCGAAAGCGCTACCCAATTCTGCCCAAACTGCGGAGAGAATATCGTTGAAGTTTATGACACGCGGATTGTGCGGGGTGAGCATCAACGCCGTCGGCGGTGCGGCGCGGACGACTGTGGACATACTTGGATCACAGTAGAGATCGAGCGCGCGGAATACGAGACGCTGCTTGCGCTCCAGGCGTCGATGTAAGATAATTACGCCCCCCAATTAGCCTAGTAGAAAGTTAAAAACATGCCTGCATCTGGACAATTTAATTGCGTTGGCTGTGGAGAAACCACGAATATAAACGACGAGTGTATGGTCGGAGGGAAACGATGGTATTGTTTTCAGTGCTGTGAGAAGCACCTCGATGAAGGCGGTGTGTTAAAAGACAAGCTAGACGCCGTAGTGGACAAACACGCCAAAGCCCACCCAGACAAGCCGCGCATGGACCTCATACCGCCCGAAATTATGACGGCAATGGGCACAGTTATGGCTCACGGCGCCAAAAAGTTTGCCGAGCGCGGCTGGGAAGAGGGCGTAGAGTGGGGCATCTATTTTGCCGCGCTGCAACGGCACGTATGGGCGTGGCAAGGCGGCGAGGACATCGACATGGAGAGCGGTCATAGCCACCTGTGGCATGCCGCTTGCTGTTTGGCTATTTTAGTGGCCTACGAGGCCCGTGGCATCGGCACAGACGACCGTGAGGCTTATGAGGTTGAAGACAACCAACTGGAAATGCCTCTGGGCATGCCGCTGTCGGCTGCTGATTTTACGACAGAGACGTTGACCGCGGCTAAAAATGTGCTTGATCTCAGCACTTATATAAATGCAGGGACGGAAACAGACGAAATTGCGGCCGAGATCGCAGACGAGATCGAAGACGGCGGCAATCAAGTATGACCATAAAAAACCCCGGCGGTGTTAGCCGCCGGGGAGAGTGTGTAAGCCGTACTATAGCAGCCCAGGAGGAACCACTGTGTCCGATTCTACGCTAACCGATTTAAGATTACAACTACTCGCTAACGGCTATACGCCCCTTCCCAACACATTTAAGCGCCCTAACTTACCGGGCTGGCAAAAAGTCGAGGTAAATGAGGCCGAAATACGGTCGTGGGAGCGCATGCACGGGGCTCATACTACCGGCATACGCCTTCAAGATGGTCTGATTGCGTTCGACCTCGACATAGACGACGCCAGTACCGTGGATTTGATCGACGCGATTGTGGAGGCTTTCCCCGAGCTAGAACAGGCCGTAGCGCGGACGGGTAGCGGCCAAAAAGAGGCGTGGTTTTTGCGTTGCGACGAGCTCTTCAATCGGATCGCCACGCCGGTCTACCATGACCGGGAGGACGAAGAGAAAGGTGCCATGCTTGAAGTTTTCGGCGGGGGCTCGCCGCGCCAGTTTGGGGCGTTCGGACCTCATTCGGAAAACGTGGATTATGGATGGGTCGAAGGCGAGGTTGATTATACGCCATTAAACGTGCCGCTGGCCAAATTACCTATGATCCCTAAAACCCGGGTTTTCGAGATTGTGGACTTCACGACGCGCTGGCTGGACGTGCAGGGTTTCGAGTTATTGACGCGCGAAGGCGCGGGCGAATCGATGGCAGTTCGCGAGTACGTGCTAAACGACGAGCACCGGTTTGCGTGGAAAGGTGACGAGGACGCTATCCGCTGTCTGGAAGACTTACGCTCTGAGCACACGACTATACCAAACGCTAGTGTTTCAATGTCCTGGCTTGACGGCCCCGTGGCCAAAAACACTGATAGGGGGCTCCTGAGCCTCGATCACCATGGCGGCGTGTGCATTCACGACACCATGACTGGCATAAGCTATCACGAAGAGCGTTTCAAGCCCCTGCCACCTGAGGGCCCCGAGGGCCTCAAGGACGCCATGCTAGCCCTGCGCGACGAGGCCGGGGTACCAGCGCCCGCTATGACCATAACCGTACAGGACAGGGCATCTGAGCTACTGGCGCAGTACGCATATCACGCCGCGTCGCATACAGCGATTGAGATCGACAACGACAATCCTCAAAGCGGCCAAATTCCCTGGGTCGGCTTCAAGACACAAAATACCCGGTGGGCTTGCCGCATGGCGGACGGCGACCGGCCGGCGACGGCCGGAACGCTCGTCAGCCCGGTGGATTTCTGGGCGGCCTCAGAAAACTTGGTCCAGGTCGATCACATGGGCTACAGACCAGATAAGGCGTACCCTCTATATGAAGATGAGCGCGGAAAAATTATTAAAAATTATTTTAAGCGCGCGGCGCATGACCAGCCGGAGGAAGGCAGCTGCGCAGTCTTCCACGACTTCATCGCGGGGCTGCTCCCCGACGCCGACGACCGCGCGTGGGCGATGGATAACATGGCGTACAAAGCGCGGCACCCTGAAACGCCCACCCCCGCCGTCTTGTTGGTGGATGAATTGGGCGGCGTGGGCAAAGGCGTGCTATTCGACATACTTATAAAACTCATGGGCGCGCGCAACGCTGGGCTATTACCACAAGGTGCGGTTTTCGGGGGGTCGAACATGGCGCAGTATAAAGGCGACTGGGCCGCTCGGGTATTACACTGCATCGAAGAACTACCGTCTGTCAGCGAGGCCACCCAAAAAGAGCAGCATAACGTGTATAACAGGCTTAAAGAGCTTGTTGACCCCCGGCCGCGGACAGAAATAATGGCGGTCAAGTATGGGCGTCCCATTGAGGTCCATACTTGCGCGACCTATTGGATGGCGACTAATCACGTCGACGCGATCCCAATTCCAGATAATGACCGGCGCATAGTCGTGCTCAATTGCGGCGCACCGCGCGAGCGCGAGTACTATAAGGGAGTGGCTGAATGGGCGGCGGACCCGGCAAATATCGCGGCTTTGTACCAGTGGTGCTGCGCGCGCGACCTTAGCGCGTTTGACAATACATATGCGCCGAGTACAGAAGCTAAGAACGTAATGATCGAAACAACACGGTACGGTAGCGAGGTGGCGGTCAGGAACTGGATGGAAGACGCGGCCGGCGACACTGGCGGCTTCCCCGATTTTGTGACCGTGCAAATGGTTCTTGCAGACGTTAGAAGCTTAGACCCTATGGCGTTTGTAAGTCAGACGGGCACGCGGCGGGTGACTTCAGCGCTTAGGGCTATAGGCTATCGCGACCCCATGGGGCCAGAAGGCCGGCGGGGGCTACGCATACGGGTGCGCCGGGGCGGGGGTGCCGGCGAACGCGAACACGTACTCCAGCACCAAAGTTCGGGATATGTGGTGGGAGAGACAACTAGCGTGAAGCATATAAAAGAATATGTGGATTCGATAGGCGGGGGCGCGGGCAGCTTGCGGCCGGCGCCCGACCTGGCCGAGATGCGCCGCAAACTAATCGCGCCGGTCGAGTAAAATAGGGGCGCGAGAGAACCGCAGAAAACTGCCGAAAAAATAAAAGGTTGACAGTAAACATTTACCTATGGTATACTGTTCTATCGTCAAAAAAGACGGTACCGCTCTTTGACAATCGAAAAGGAAAAAACATGTTGTACGACATTGTGATACCCCGCGCGTTCTGTACCGACCACATGGAACGCGATCTCGACATACCAACCGACGGCGCGTGGCAATCGCGGGGCTATAAGTGCAGCTTGACCGTTGACCAGTTGGGCGACCTGCTATCGGACGCAACACTGTACAGCGATTGCGGCGGCCCCGGTTGGGACAGCGGAGCCTGCTACCGGGGTCTTGGCATATCAGCCAGGGCGACAGTTAAACGGTGCGAGGAAACGCTGGTAAAAACCGGTCCGCCGGCGGGGCCCGACTTGCCACGTTATGGCTATGATGAGGAAGGGATAAGCTATGTGCAGGACGACTGGGGGAAATACCTCAGAGCTGAACATAGGCGGCTAACCCGCAAGGTGGACGCTGACACGGTGTATTTGAGCTTATCAGATATAGGCCTTTAAACTAAACGCCCCAGGCCTCCGGGCTTGGGGCAACCTAGGAAGGATTAAAACCATGGCTACAGATAAAACCGAATGCCCCGATTGCCAGGGGTGTGGGGAGATAATAGACGACACGATAGAGATGTCTTTTTTCTGCCCTACTTGTGACGGCGCGGGGCAAATCGACGCGCGCGAAGCTAGCAAGATCGAAGCCGACCGCCAGGCCCTTATAGACGAATCGGTTGACGCCGCTAACAACCTGTTTTCGGGGCGCGGATAAATCGTTACCAAAGTGGCCAAGATAGGTGTTTTTGATCATGGACAAAATCAATCTTGGACGGAGAAAAGGCTACGCGCGTAGTGTTCACTACGCGCGTAGTATTGGCTACGGGGGGCGGGGCGCGAAAATCAATCTTGGACAAATCTTGGACAGTATCTTGGACAGTACTTTTACTAGTAATATCAGTAGTATAAATAAGATGTCCAAGTGTCCAAGATATTAGTAACTTATGTTATAAAAGTAAGGGTAATAGTAATTATACATGTAATAGTACCTATACCGAGTATATAGAGAGTTTGAGCAGTATCTTGGACAGATGGACAAGGCGCGAGAATAAGGCGCAAAAACACGGCCGGCAGCGGAGGTTAAAAAGCGCCAGCGGCGCAAAATAAAGCTTGCAAATTACTGGTCAGTGTTTACTGTGGAGATTGCCAATTGTGGCGTAACTTTTTGAGGTAGAAATCATGACAACTACGGTCGAAACGCTAACCCGGGCGACGGTCCCGGATAACAACCCCGGCAAGTATGAATTGAACCCAGAATACACGCTTATGAAAATAGGCGAGCGGCAATGGCTTGTTTGTAATAACACCCACGTTGTGGGCGTAGTGCGCAAGACTTATCTGGCCGGCGGCAGCGGCGCCAATGGCGCCAGTTGGAACGCTATCGCTTACCATGGCGGGCGGGAATTCTTCGCCGGTTATTTCAGCACCCGTAAAGCGGCGCTTGCTGGTATCTACAATGCGCGCATGGTGCTGGATCATGTATAATTGTAATGTGGGCTTAACCCTTAAATCTGGCAACGCTAAAACCGGCCCCATCCCCGCTTCGATTATCGAAAGTTCAACTTGTTTTGAGAAATGTGCTTTTTTTAAGGAATGCTACGCGAAGGCGGGAAGTATCACCCGTTTCGGTCATTGGGCTCGTGTGGATCAGGGGCGCGGTACTCTCGAGTGGAGCGAGTACTGCGACGCGGTGTCTAAGTTTAAACCCGATCAGGTGTGGCGCCACGCCGTAGCTGGCGACTTACCTGGCCCGGGCGGGGATATACTCGCGCGGCCGTTTAAAGCGCTTGTACGCGCCAACAGCGGCCGGCCTAACATTGCTTACACTCATAAAAACATGAAAAAACGCAAGAACAGGGAACTTGTAAGATATGCAAACGCTGAGGGCTTTACTGTTAATTTGTCTGCTAATAATCTTGATCATGCTGATTGGCTGTTTACGCTAAATATCGGGCCCGTTGCCGCGGTTGTGGATACCCTGGCGGACGAAACGCCCAAAAAACAAATCACGGCCGGAGGGTTGAAAGCGATTAAGTGCCCTAATGTTGACGACCCCAGCATTCAGTGTACTGATTGCAAATTGTGCGCGATTGCCGCGCGAGATTTTGTGATTGTTTTTCCTGTACACGGCGCGCGCAAGAAGGGCGCGGCCGAAGCATCAAGAGGTTTCAGTAGATGGTAGCAACTCCGAAAAATATATTAATGGCGCGCTCAAATGCCCGGCGCAGAGCAAAAGGTCTTATACGCATAGCCTTTTGGGTGCCTGTCTCTTTAAAGGAAACACTACGCGCTAAAATTGTAGCCTTAATCTTGAAGGAAACTAGCCATGACGAAAGATAGCTTGCTAATCGCTAGTGCCTTGTGCGCTTTAATCGCACGCGAACTCGAGACTGCTAACATTGCCGCCGTCGCCGGCGACTTAGACACAGTTAACAGCGCGAGTGATGTAGTAGACCGCGCGCGTCACATGTTAGCGGATTATCGCGTTGAACTTATCAGCCTTCGAGCAGCGGCCGCCGCGAAAATTGCCTAACGGCCGCCGCCCTTGATAAACTTGCCCGGGCCCCACGGCCCGGGTATTTTTTTGCTTGCAAGGTGCATGGTAATAGTTTACTTTCTACCTATGTACAACGAAGGAAACCAAAGAATGACTAAAAACAGAAAAGACGTTTACCAAACAGTCACCAATAAAATCATTTTGCAGCTAGAAAAGAGCATCAAAAAAGGATGGTCTAAGCCCTGGGTAGACCGTTTCGGAGGGCGCGGACCCGTTTCCACAATCGGCCGGCGGTATCGGGGCATCAATGTACCCCTGCTTTACGCGGATGATAGCGCCAGCCAGGTATACGGCACATTTAAAGCTTGGAAATCCGTTGGGTGCTCGGTCAAAAAACGCCCAGACGATGTGCCGGCCGGGCTTTGGGGCACTAATGTGGTCGCATGGGTGACCGTCCGGCCGGATGACCCAACTATCCGCCCTTTTATGTTCCCCAAGTTCCACACGGTTTTCCCGGCCGAGAAAGTGACCGGGCCCGTTCAGGATGTTATCGACTCTGCACGCGAGCCGGTCAAATTGCCGGACGGTGTGACTCCCCAAAAGCACGTTGACGCCCTGCTTGCTGATTACATGCAAAAGGGTCCGAGCTTGACGACTGGCCACAATAACCGCGCTTATTATCACCGCGGCAATGATCAAGTGACCATGCCAGCCGCCGAGCAATTCAAAACGACCGAAGGATACTACGCCGTTTTATTGCATGAGATGGCGCATTCTACAGGACATAAAAGCCGGTTAGACCGCCAATTTGGCGCCACGTTCGGCGACGATGCCTATGCCTTTGAGGAATTAATCGCTGAACTATCGGCCGCCATGACTTGCGGCGCTTGCCAAATATCAGGCGAGCCCCGCCCAGATCACGCCGAATATTTGCGATCATGGTTGAAAGTGTTGCGCGAAGACAAAAAAGCGATTTTTAAAGCCGCCAGCGCCGCCCAAAAAGCGGCCGACTTGATCTTGGGAACCAAGTATCAGGCTATCGAAAACCCCGCAAAAGCCGCGTAAAAGGACGCGCCAACCGAGCCCGGGTCCAAGCGGCCCGGGCTTTTTTGTGCCCGCCGGCCGGGCGACTACGCCGGCGCCGATTTGACCGCGGCCGGCCTCGCGTGATATTTTCACCGAATGGAAATTGACGCGCCGCTAAAACCAAAGCTCGAAATGTTCGCCCAAATGGTGGCAAATGGTGGTGATCTTGTGGAAGCATACGCCGAAGCAGGATATAGCCCCAATCGACAAAACGCCCATCGCATGACGAAACGCGACGACGTGAAAGCCCGAATCACTGAGATTCAAGCCAGAAACGCCGTGAGAATAGGCGTTAGCCGCGAAACCATCAGCCGGGAGCTTGAAGACGCCAGGCTTTTAGCCTTAAGCCTTGATCAGCCGGCCGCCGCCGTATCCGCTAGTATGGGAAAAGCCAAGGTTAACGGGCTCTTAACCGAGAAAGTAGAGCACACTGTCACGGCTTTGACTGACCTACTCAAAGAGATAGACGGGCAAACACGTGGCATCGATGCACCGCCCATCATAGACGTTACCCCGGGCAGCTCGGCGCCGCCGGCCGCTAGCCTTAAGCCCCCCGCTTAGAGCTTAAAGCCTGCGCGTATAGCTGCAACATTGCACCTAATATCTAGAAAATTTTCGTCGCCTATCCGTATGCGGCAAAAGGTGCTGGCACCACATGCCGAGCCCGAAGGCTGCCAGCAGCGCCATCGCGAACAAAATGAGGGGGGTGTTCATGCCGCGTCCTCCTGATCGTTATCCGGAAGCATAATCTCTTCCAACTTGCGAAGTGTCGCCGCGTTGGGGCTCCAACCATCGTCCCACATGGACCGCAGTGTATTGGCGTGCAGGCCCGCCTCTGTGGCCAACTTGGCCGGACGCCATTTTCGCTCTGTGGCAAATTCCCGAACCCTGTTGATTAATTCGTCGATTGTGGACATGCCAGGATCATAATCACGTTGCTATGTGGTTTGCAAGTAAATTTCTACATTACGTATGGCGCAGGCTAAAGCTTTCTGGGTCAAGCCGCGCGAATTGCTCGTCGCTCACATATCGAGAAATGGTGACAGGCTTTGCGGGTGGTTGCCCGATCTCGGCGATAGTTTCTTCGACGGCCTCGACCGCGTGCAGGATCGCGTGCTCGACGACCGTGTCCATATCGATCAGCAACTCGGCGGCGTCATCCGGTATGCCCCGCCCACCAGACTCCCAAAACCGGATGGTGCGGTCGGACTTGAGCCCCAACCTGTCAGCCACGTCTTTCGCCGACAAGTTGAGGCTTTCGCGAACGGTTTTAAATTCGGCGGGGGTCACCGTTTATATTTCCACTCAGCTTCCCGGCGCGCTTGGATAAGAAGACTATCGGCAACGGATTTCTTAGTTTCGCCGAATGCGTTGATCGCCCGATTTTTCTTATTCCGCCACTTGATGTACAGGCCCCCGTGCCACTTACCCTTAGACGGTTTGCCGAGGGAAAAGATGACATTCTGCCGCACGGCTTCCTCGCCGCCGTCCAGTAATTCGTCGATGTGGATGGGTGTGTTTTCCATGATATTGCTCCTAAAGCTGGCTGGGCCTTATGCCCTTGCCGCTGGTCTTACAATTTAGCTTGCCAATTCACCGCACATATTTTTTTCAGGTTGCGGATTGTGCCGCTAGTCCCGCAACTGCGAAGCGCAAATTCCTGATAATCCAAATATGTTTTCCCTTGCTCCGCAAAAAACTTGTTCGGGTGCGGAAATTGTTTGATCGTGGGCTTTAATGCTTCCCATTGTTCCATCAATTCCGCATTCTTCCCAAATATGCATAATTTCCACCATTATCTATACAGTCTCATGCTCATCGATTTCGTTCCAATGTACTATGAAATTGCCACAACCGTGATACCGCACAGTTGGCTCGACGTACGCAACCGTGCACCCATCGGCATTAAACACTTTCCAAAACCCGGTGACTACGCGCCATACGTTGGGGCGACCGTCGCGGCATGGTGAGGTGAATCTAATCCGGTCACCAACTTCTATTTCTGTTGTGTAGTTCATGATCTGATTCCCTTTATTGACCGACTTCTTTGTCCACCATTTCAATATATTCGGAAAGAGCGCGATATTTTGCTGCTTCCAATGACCTGTAGCTTCTTGACCGCCAGCCGCGCCCTTGCCTAGGTATTATGTCAATAACATATTCTGTGGCTCTGCCGCGTTCACTTATCGTCAAAATGTCACCAACATGCTCGCCGTCTGAGCTTGTTAACAACAAACCTAACTCGCCTAATTCGTAATTTAGTGATGTCATAATTTCCACCCTTTTCTAAAACCGGGCTCCATTGCCCATGCCGTTGGTCTTACAATTTAGCTTGCCTATTCTTGCAGAAAATTCATCTCCGCGCACGACGGTTGGCGCTGTCGAACTCGTACTGCGCCAAGTCACGCTCATCGTCAATCATATCACCCTGATGCTCAAGGTCGCTGCCCAGATCGCGAAGCTCGCCAACAGCGTCCTCGTACCGGGTGCAATCGTAATTGTTGGCGGTCTCGATCAGCCCGAGCAAAACGCTATGAGCAGCCATGATGGCCTTGTGGGCGGCTTGATCGTTGGTGAGAGATTCGAGACTCAAACTTTCGTCTGTGATACCCATGATTTTTTCTCCGTTTAGCCCATCCTTATGTGGGCCGCAGAGAGAAAAATACACTATTATGTGATTTTAGCAAATAAAAAAACACATAATAGTGTGATTATTTTAAAGCGGCGTCGTCGTCTTCTGGGGGCCAAGGAATTTCTATCGGTGATTGATGTTCGGGCTCGGTGGATTTAGGCCAAAGCCAGGCGCAGGCTGCAGGCCAGGCTGCAGGCCAGGCTGCAGGCCAGGCTGCAGGCCAGGCTGCAGGCAAGACTGCAGGCAAGACTGCAGGCAAGACTGCAGGCAAGACTGCAGGCTTGTGTCTGGCCGCCCTTGCCGACCCCCCTTCCCGGGTTTTTAAATGCCGGCGTTCCATCTATATAGGGCCCCAACTTTGAAATCTGAGCTATTTTTACCTAAAAATTGCCGGAAGGGGTTACGGGTTCCTTTAAATCCATCGAACTCATACCCCTATTTTTTGATTAAAAAAATTTTTTGTGCTAAAAACGCCTATAAATAAAAACACGCGGGCCAAGCGGGCTGTCATGGGCCTCCTTCTCCGCTTCTTGCGTCAAGGCTTGGGCAGCGTAGGAGACAACTCAAAGGCACACCATGACTGACGAGACACCAGATTATTCGATATCCGGGTACGGCGAAACGCCAATCGATGTCACCCGTCCTTTTATCCGCAACCCTGATGGCAGTACCTCCACAGAAAGCTCGTTTACGGAGAAAGTAGGCGATAGATGGCTAAATTTCGCTTCGATAGTAAACGGCAGGCGCCACACCCAAGCTGAAGCAATGGATTTATTTCGCGCAGGCTTGAATCCCCCGCTAGGAGCGTGGCGGACAAGACCAGAGGCGGAGAAAGCCGCCGCAGAGCGGAGTGCCCGCATTAACCGCATCAGGCGCCCGGATCGCAGCAACGCAACAGCAGACTTCATCCGACAGCAGGAAGGCTACAAGCCCGACGCCTCCGGCCGTTTCCCCGTAGTCCAAGCCCCCGAGCCCGGCCAGAACGTCGGCCACGGGCACAAAATTCAAGATCACGAGCTGGAATCCGGCAAAATCCACGGCATCCCCTGGCGTAACGGGCTCAGTGTCGAGGAAGCGGAGTATATACTACGCGCCGATATCGAGCAGAACGTCCGTGATATGGGGCTAGAGGATCGAGGCGAGGGCATTCAGCTCGTACTCACAGATCTTGCTTTCCGCATGGGGCCCGACGCGAAAAAAACTAAAATTTTTAAGGCGCTATCGAAAAACCGGCCGGATTGGGACGAAGCGTACGCACAGATGGGCGACGTGCATTGGACCGACCGGGACGGCAATCGTAATTTCTACGACAAGCGCAACAGTGAGCTGATGGCCCGCGTGGGGTACGAGCCCACGCAAACGTCTGGCGCGCGCTATCGCGCAAATCAGTCGGCGTCGGCCGCCCGCGCCCGACCCGCGCACCCCACACACGTAGCGGAAGCTCCGTCGCAGGAGGCCGCTAGCCGTTTGTTCAGGAGTTACCATGGCTAAATTAGGTAAACGGCTCCTTTTACTGCTACGATGGCGCATATGGAGGCGTACACATGGGTGATGTTGTCAGTTTAGCTGATTTCAGAGAGAAACAAGCTGCGGCGGACGTAGCGGAAATGACGCGGCGAGAAGGGTTGGGCGACATGTTCCCCGCATACGCGGTGCTAAACGGCGAACAGGTGTTTGTGGAGAGTGCAAAGGCGTTTTTGGCGCTGCTCACGGAGCTATGTGAGGACGCGCCGGTGTCGCCCTCTGATACGGAGAATTAGATGGCCAATGTAAATCTGAAAGTCGGCGAATACGGGCGGTTATTCCGTTATTCTACCGCCACGGCGCTCGGCATTGAGCTGGACGACGATTTCATAAACTCTTATTTTCCCGAGGACACCAATGGGGCATGAAAACAGCATCACGGTAAAAAACAAAGAGGGTAAGTGGGTTAACTTATCCAGCATGGTCGGCGGCAAGCAGAACAGGAAGGAAGCCGTGCGGCTGTACAACACCGGAAAGCGCAAAGCGCTCGGCGGAAAGTCTTTCTCGAACTCTAAAGCAGCAGAGGCGGCAGCGGCGAAGCGGTCGGCGTCGTTCGACAGCAAACCCCACGTTCACAAGAAGAAACCTATTGGCGATTTGCGCAAGCGTAAGGCTGCACCCGCCAAACGGAAAAGGGCCAGATAGATGGCCAATACAAATCTGAAAGTCGGCGAATACGGGCGGTTATTCCGCTATTCTACCGGTTACAACATGGCGAGCGAAACCGAGATCACGATCAAGTTCGTAAAGCCTGACGAGAGTACCGTGTCCAAAGTCACCGCAGACGGCATTGTTGTGGGCGCCGGTGTAACTGACCCCACGCTAGGCGTGCTTGCCGCGAGTGAGTACGTAGACTACACCATCGAGAGCGGCCTGCTCGATCAGGCCGGCGCGTGGCAGGCGCAACTGACCTACGACGACGCCGATCCGAAGAGCCTGATCGCGGACGCAGTGAGCTTCACCGTAGATGCCGTGATATGACCTCTAAAGGCAACTCATACCCGTTAACGGACGAGAATGGCGATTTGACGCATCTCGGGTATGTTTTGGGTGTAGCGGCCATGGAAAACGTACCAGACAAGCAACTCATGGCGTTTATGCAGACCACGCCCGAGAATATAACGGCGGAAGACCTCACGCTGGCCGTTCACATTTTTACAATTATGTGGAGCGATAAGGGGCTGACGGCCACGATGGCAGAGCAGGTAGCCAACTCGCCTATCAGGTATGAAATGGACACGGAAGGGACCGTGCATTGACCGACGAAATCACCGAAAATTTCGCTGATCGAACGTGGAGATTGTGTAACCTGTACTGGATCATCGATCAGTATGGGCAAAAGGTGAAGTTTGCACCGAATGCGACGCAAATGGACCTGTTGCAGAACATGAGCTACATGAACGTCATTCTGAAAGCTAGGCAGCTGGGTTTCACGACGTTTATCCAGATTTACATGCTAGATGCCTGTGTGTTCAACAGCAACACCAAAGCAGGAATCATAGCGCAGACAGCAGAGGCGGCTACGGCGTTCTTCGCGGATAAGGTGAAATTTCCTTATGACAACCTCCCCCAAACAATCAAAGACGCAGTGCCTCTCGCGAAATCGAACACGACGGAGTTGGTCCTCGGCAACAATTCCAGCCTCCGCGTGGGAGTTTCTCTACGGTCAAGCACGTTCAACATCTTACACGTATCGGAATACGGGAAGATATGCGCGAAAGACCCGGAGAGAGCGCGAGAAATCCGTACTGGCGCGTTTAACACGGTACATGCGGGCCAAATCATTTTTGTGGAAAGTACGGCAGAAGGGCAAGAAGGCGACTTCTACGACATGTGCCAAGCCGCGATGAACCTGAAACGGGAAGGCGCGAAACTGACCGCGCTTGATTTCAAGTTTCATTTTTATCCCTGGTGGGAGCACCCCGATTACACGATTGACCCCGAAGGGGTGTTGATAACCCAGCCGAATAAGCTGTATTTCAACAGTCTCGGGGCTTTCGGCATCGAGCTTACAGAGGGTCAGCAGGCGTGGTACGCGAAAAAGCTGATCTCCCAGGGCGACGATATGCGCCGGGAGTTTCCGAGCCATCCTGACGAGGCGTTCCAGGCCGGTATTGACGGCGCGTACTACAGCAAACAGATGGCTCATGCGCGCGACGAAGGGCGCATCACAAAGGTGCCTTACACGCCTGCGCTGCGCGTAGAAACGTGGTGGGACTTGGGGATGCGCGACAGCATGGCGATCTGGTTCATTCAACGGCATGGCCCGCAAGTCCGGGTTATCGACTATTACGAGGCGTCTGGCGAAGGGCTGCCGCACTATGCAACGGTTTTGAAGGAAAAAGGCTATAGCTATGATCTGCACATCGCGCCCCACGATATCGTGGTTCGCGAGATAGGTTCTGGCATGAGCCGCCTTGACGCTGCGCATAAGCTTGGCATTGACTTCAGTGTGGCACCCATGGGCGGTGTGGCCGATGGGATCGAATCAGTTCGCGGCATTCTGTCAACCTGCTGGTTTGACGCCGAGAAGTGTGATCGAGGGATTAAGTGCCTCGATTCGTACAAAAAAGAGTGGAACGACAAGTTGGGGCGGTGGAAGGACAAACCGCTGCACAACTGGGCGTCGCACGGCGCGGATGCGTTCCGTACCGGGGCTTCGGTACCAGATACGGTAATGTACGAAGACGAAGAAGATTATTTTGACGACAGGTACGGAAGGGACTTAGCAAGTGGCTATTGAACAGAATTATGAAAGCGTGCCGGAAGAGGCGGAATCTACGGACGAGCCCGTTGACGTACGGCAGTATATCGACCTCCCTAACGTAGCCGTCTACCTTGACGATGCCACGCTGGAGAAGATGGGCTCTAAGGTCTTTGAAGAGTACGAGATCGATGATGAGTCGCGCGCGCCGTGGAAAGAAAAAATGGCTGCCGCGCTTGAGTTAGCTATGCAGATAACGAAAACCAAGAGTTTTCCGTGGCCCAACGCCGCAAATATCAAATATCCCTTGTTAACCACGGCCGCGCTGCAGTTCGCTGCGCGCGCGTATCCGGCCATTGTTGACGGGCGTAACGTCGTAAAAGCCAAAGTTTTCGGCCAGGATCAGGGTAGCGAGCCCGATCCTCAGACAGGACAACAACAGGTGCCGGCCGGGTCGAAACAAGCTCGGGCGGATCGTATTAGCCGCCATATGTCCTATCAGTTGACGGAGCAGATGGAGGAATGGGAAGACGGCACGGATAAGCTTTTGCACATGCTGCCCATCCTGGGACTCGTGTTCAGGAAGGTGTATTACGATACTCGTCTGAAAAGGAACGTCTCCGAGTTAGTCCCGCCAGATCGTCTAATCGTTAACAACCTAACCAAGACGCTGGTTACCGCGCCGCGCATCACCGAAGAATATACGCTGTATCCGAATGAAATCGTTGAGCGCGAACGAGCAGGGCTCTTTCTGGAGCGAGAGCTTGGGCAGGCCAGCGCAACGTCTCTGAGCCACACGAGGGGCGGCGACGTCGGCCCGCACGCGGACGACGATGATCTACCACATGTGTTCCTTGAGCAGCATAGATATTGGGATATGGACGAAGACGGGTACAAAGAACCTTACATCGTGACTATCCACAAGGATACGAAGCAGGTAATGCGGGTCGTAGCGCGGTTCGACCCGGAAGGGGTTGAACACGACAACAGCGGACGTATTCTACGTATCGAGCCGGTTAACTACTATACCAAATATCCTTTTATCCCGTCGCCTGATGGCAGCTTCTACGACCTCGGCTTTGGCCTTCTATTGGGCCCGCTTAACTCGGTCGTCAATACCACCATTAACCAGCTACTCGACGCGGGCACCTTGCAGACCATGGGCGGCGGCTTTATCGGCGCAGAACTGCGTTTGAAGTCAGGGCCTATACAGTTTAAACCCGGCGAGTACAAAAGGGTGCAGTCTATCGGCGGCGATATCAAATCGGCCATCGTACCGCTGCAGGCGGCTGGCCCGTCGCCTGTGCTGTTTCAGCTACTCGGGCTGTTGATCGAGGCGGCCAAAGACGTGGCGTCGGTGAAAGATGTACTAACCGGCGATCAGGATGCTTCCAACGCCTCGCCCACGACCACTCTCGCGCTCATAGAGCAAGGGTTGAAGGTTTTCTCCAGCATATACAAGCGCATCCACCGGAGCCTTAAAAAGGAGCTTAAAATGCTCTACCGGCTCAATCGGTTGCGGCTGTCCGGGGAAGAGTATTTTAATTTTCACGATACGCCTGAAGCCATCTCTTTTCAGGATTACGAAGACTCCAGCATCGACGTCCAGCCGGTAAGCGACCCGAGCGTTGTTACAGACACGCAGAAACTAGGGCGCGCCGAGTTTTTGATGTCGTTTATGGATCACCCACTTATGGACCCGCAGGCGATTATGACCCGGGTACTGGAAGCGGCTTCGATTGAGCAGCCGGAAACGCTGTTCGCGAAAGACCAGGGCCCCTCGCCAGAACAGCAAATGCAACTCGCAGAGCTTGAATTGCATGAGCGCGAAGTCAAGGTTAAGGAACTGGAAGCAGAAGCCAAAGTCAGGCAGATGCTGGCGCAGGCTGAATTGAGCCTCGCGAAGGCGGAAGGCGAAGAGCCTGGCCGACAACTGCAAGCACTGCAGCAGATGCTGCAGGCTACAGTCGAAGACTTCAACGCAGAAATAAAGATGAAGGAACTCAGTAATGCAGCTGACGCCGCAAGAGCTAAGGGCGTGGCACAATGACCCCACGACACACAAGATCGTGCAATTTATGCTCGATCTTCGCCAACAACGCATGGAACAATGGGCGCAAGGAGGAATAGCTGACGAGAATAACAAACAAACTATAGGGTTTTGTTTGGCTCTGGAAGAAATTACCGAGCTAACCCACGAGAAAATAGCGTTCTTTTACGGAGTAGAAATAGATGACGAGAAAGAAGAAGACGATCAATGAGTCTGGTATCCAACCGGTAGAGTGCAAGGTTCTGGTTTTACCTGAAACTCTCGACAAAAAGACTCCCGGCGGCATTATTCTCCCTGATGACCATAAAGATCGCCGAGACGCGGCGGCAGTTCGCGGCATCCTTATTGCTGCGGGCGACATGGCTTTTGACGATTGGAAGGGCGCGTTTCCTGAAATCGGCGCAAAAGTGCTGTTTTCGCGGTACGCCGGACAAACACACAAAGTCGAGGACGTAGAATACCGGCTGTGCAACGACACGGATATCGCCGCAGTTTTGGCGTAGGAGCAGAAAATGAGCGAAGTTAACGAAGAAGTGGCGGAAGAGCCCGCAGAAAAAACACCGGAAGAAGCTGCGGACACTTCTCCCGAGCCCGCAGAACTCGAAGAACGCGCCCGCCGCATGGGCTGGCGCCCCGCTGACGAATACAACGGACCTGAGTCCCGTTGGGTGGACGCCGATACGTTCATCGAACGTGGCGAGACGGAGCTACCTGTTTTGCGCGAGCGCTTACGGCGTCAGGACGCCCAGCTTGTCGCGCAGGGCAAGGACATGAAAAATATCAATAACGACATGGCTGAAATGAAAGGCATGATGGCCCGGTCGCACCAGCGCGGCTACGAAGAAGCTAAAGCTGAATTAGAGGCGCAGCAGCGCCAGGCGGTCGAATTAGGCGATGTTCATGCCTACGACACCGCGCAGTCGAAGATCGAAGCTTTAGAAGTTCCGCCGCCGCCGGCTCAACGGCAGCAGGCGGAAAATGAAATTCCCCCGGAGGTTACCGCGTTTACCGAAAAACATACGTGGTACTCCAACGACCCCGGCATGACAACATTTACCGACGCAGCATTTGCATCTATACGTGTATCTATGCCACAATCCTCTTTAACTGATCAACTTGCAGCCTTAGAAACGCAGGTTAAACGTGCTTACCCCGAGAAATTCGAGAATCCCCGTCGCGGAGCGCCGGGCGAGGTCGAGGGCGGTAACGCACCCCCCAGAAAGAAAAGCGGAAAAACCTGGGCTAGTTTACCCAGCGCCGCCAAGGCTGCATGCGACCGCATGGTCGCTCGCGAAATGTGTACCCGAGATGAGTACTTGAAGGAGTACGAATGGGATGACTGAGAAAACTCTTACTTTGAACGGCCCCAAGGAAACAGAGACTACGACCGAAGAAAAGACACCGCGTCGGAAGCGAGTTCCGCTCGGCGTTCGTAAATCACGTTTGACTGCCCCCGAGAGAGAAGGGATGCACAGGCGTTGGATGAATGAACAGGGCACTCGGCTTCAGGACGCACAAGATGCTGGCTACACGTTTGTTGACGATGACGTTGACGGAGAGGGTACCGGCACAAGGGTCCACCGCACTGTGGATAAAACCACGGGGCAACAGGCCTATCTCATGGAACTCCCCCAAGAGTTGTACGATGAAGATCAAGCCGTCAAACAACGTGAAAACGACACCACGGACGAGGCGATCAAAACCGGCAACATCAAAGGGGAAGTCGGAGCAGACGGCAAATATGTGCCTAAAGACGGTATCAAAATCGGTACACATTAGGCTCCTTGGCTGTCTCCCGCCTCTTGGAGCTTAAAATATGGCGAACACAGACAGCCCCTTTGGGCTACGTCTCGTACGTCACCGGAACGGTGCAGGGTTTAACGCCGCTGTAAATCCGTATTACATCCCCTCTAGCTACGCTACCGCGTTGTTTATTGGCGATCCGGTGATTAAGACAGGCACCTCAAACACTTCTGGCGTAGAAGGAACCGGCGGCTCGATGTTCGCTGCAGGCACCTTGCCGGAAATCAACAAGGCAACTGCTGGTGATGGTAACGCTATCACCGGGGTTATTGTTGGCTTTGAGCCTACTAAAACCAATCTTGAGAACAAGCACAGCGCGGCATCGACCGAAGGCGTAGCGTACGTCTGCGACGACCCGGATGCTCTGTTTGAAATTCAGGACGATAGTGCTGGGGGCACCGCGCTCGCAGCTACCTCTGTCGGGTTGAACGCGGTTGTTATCTACACCCACGCGGGCTCGACTATTACAGGGCTTTCAGGTGTGGAACTGGATACGTCGTCAGACGCGCCAGCCGCCGATGCCTCAAACCAACTGACCATTCAAAGTCTCGTTAATCGCGTTGATAACGAGATTGGCACGAGCGCCAAATGGTTGGTTAAGATCAACAACCACACCGAAGCGCACGGCGCTCTGGGTATTTAGGAGGGTATAATGGCTGTTATTACAACCGGTAGTCACCCGAAAGCCCTCTGGCCTGGCGTTAAGGTCTGGTGGGGTCGTAACTACGACGAACACAAGGTTGAGCATACTATGCTGTTCGACCGGGACACTTCTACGCAAGCGTACGAAGAAGACGTCCAACTGACCGGGTTTGGTCTTGCGCCGGCTAAAGCGCAAGGTGCCGCCGTGCAGTACGATTCGGAGACACAAGGTTATGTGTCTCGGTATACGCACGTCGCTTACTCTCTTGGTTACATCGTGACTAAGGAAGAACTGGACGATAGCCAATACGAGGTTGTCTCTAAGCGCCGCGCTGCTGCTAATGCGTTCTCAATGCGTCAAACCAAAGAGACCGTGGCTGCCCAAGTCTACAATCGCGGGTTTAGCGGCAGCTACACTTTCGGCGACGGTACTAAACTGTTAGCGACCAATCACCCGACTCTGTCGGGCAGTCAGTCTAACAAGCTTGCTACCGCCTCCGATCTTTCTGAGGCGTCTGTTGAAGATCTGGTTATTCAGATTATGACCGCCACAAACGACCGTGGTCTGAAAATCAGTCTGATGCCTAAGTGTCTCATTGTACCCCCGGCTCTCTCGTTTGACGCCGGCCGTATTCTGAACTCGACACTTCAGAACGATACCGCGAACAACGCGGTGAACGTCTTGCGCGCGGATGGCTCGATCCCTGAAGGGGTTAAAGTCAACCACTACCTGACCGACACCGATGCCTGGTTTATTCGGACCAACGCACCTCGCGGCTTGATCTGCTACGAGCGTACTGCTGCACAGTTCACGCAGGACAATGATTTCGATACGGAGAATGCTAAAGCCAAGTGCTATGAGCGTTATTCCTTCGGCGTCACCGACTTCCGTGGCGTGTTTGGTTCGCCCGGCGCGTAATAAGTGTGGCCCCGCTTCGGCGGGGCCATTACTTCCGAACTAATGGTAGTGGCATAACGCCACCCAATTTGGGTCATTAGAAGGAGTATAAAATGCCCATTTCAAATTTTCCTAACGGCTTTGCGCACGGCGTCAGCCTTCGCGGTATGCCGGTTTTTAACGTCTACGGCGGCAATATTTTTTGGGTCGATTCGGGCGCCGGCTCGGACGGACACGCTGGTACGCATGTTCGTCCCTTCAGCACTCTTGACTACGCTGTGGGTCGATGCACCGCTAATAACGGCGACATCATCATGGTCAAAGCTGGTCACACCGAGACTGTGACTGCGGCTGCGGGCCTGGACCTCGATGTTGCGGGTATTACCATCATGGGGCTCGGCAACGGCTCTAACCGCCCAACTGTCAACTTTACGACTGCTGTAGGCGCGGATATGGACGTAAGCGCAGCCAACATCACAATCAGTAACTTCCTGTTCACTGGCGGTATCGACGCCCTCACCGGCCCGATTGATGTGAACGCGGCTGATTTTAAGATGATCGACTGTGAAACCCGGGACGTGACAGGCCAAGCCACTGACTTCATCGTGGCGGACGCCAACGCCGACCGGATGCTAATCGATGGCTGGACCCATCGCGGTGCTGCTGCGGCTGGAGCCGAATCTGCACTTCAGCTCGTAGGCGGCGATAACACCATCGTTCGTAACTTCGATATCTACGGTAACTTCGGAACCGCAGCCATCGAAAACGTGACCACGGCAGCGGTGCAGCTAAAAGTGCATACCGGGTTTGCCGAAAGCGCGAATGCGGCCGACGTGATTTTCACGGCGGTAGCTACGACCACCGGGTTTGTCGGGCCAGATATCAACGCGCGCCTGAACGATAACGCGGCCAACATCACCGAAGCGTTCGTTGGTGCGGATATGCAGTTTATGCAGCCGATCAACATCGTTAACTTGGATGGTGAAAGCTCTATGCAGACCAACATCACGGCGTCTACCGACGCCTAGTGAAACAGCCCGCGCGGCAGTGCCGCGCGGGCTACCACGACGAAAGAGGTCTTAAATGGCTGATACTGTTAACACACAAGTGCTGCTCAACGGCAACCGCGAGTACATCGCGAATTTTACGTGGGAGTATGTGGATACCGGCGAAAGCGCGGTGCAGAAAGTAGATATTTCCACTCTAACCAACGCCAATGGCGACACCGCGACGCACGCGACAATCGACCGGATTGACTATTCGATCACAGCCGGTATGAATGTTGTCATCGAGTTCAACGCCACAACAAACGACGAAGTAGCGGCGCTATCCGGCGACGGATGCATTGACTGGACCAAAACCGGCGGCGTGACCGACCCTCAAAGCACAGGCTCAGATGGCGACATCGTATTCTCGACCGTTGGTCACGGCGCAGGCGACACCTACACGATTACCCTGTGGATGCGGCCAAAGGCATAGCATGGGACGCGCAGATTTTTACAGCCACGGCGATCCGAATGTAATCTGTGACCGTTGCGGGTTCAAGATCAAAAAGTCCCAGTCACGTTCGACTTGGGACAATCTCATAGTATGTGAAAAAGATTGGGAGCCTCGACACCCACAAGATTTTGTAAGCTCCCGCAGAGATCGACAAGTGGTTCCGAATGCTCGCCCGGAGCCTGAAGATGTGTTTCTGAGCACCAACGAAGTAACGATAGATGATCTCTAATGGCAACTTCTGGTTCGACCGACTTTACGGTCACACGCAATGACGTAATCACCGAAGCACTGGAGTTATGTCAGGTGCTGGCCGAAGGGGAATCCCCCTCGGGTAACGATCTCAAGGCATGTAATCGGTCGCTAAACGTACTCATAAAATCATGGCAAGCAGACGGGCTCCATCTATGGCAACAGCAGGAAGTAACGCTGTTCCACACGAAGGGAACCACTAAATACACTCTTGGTACCACCAAGGGCTCTGCTTCTCACGTCGAGACAACTTTGTCGGCGGCCGAAGCCGCCGCGCAAACTGTACTCTCGATTACAGATACCACCGGAATGACCGCCGACGATAACATCGGCATCGAACTGGACGACGGGACGCGCCAGTGGACGACAATCACTTCGGTGGATAGCTCAACACAGGTGACTATCGATACGGCCCTTGCCGGCGCAGCCGCTTCGGCCAACACGATATTTACCTTCACCACGCAAATGGGGAAGCCTCTCAGGGTACTCTCCGCGCGCAGGCGCACGAAAGCCGGAAATGAAGTGCCGGTGTTCGTGCATTCGCGCGAAGACTACATGGAACTGGCTGATAAAACGACGCAAGGCAAGGTCGTACAGGTCTTCTACGATCAGAACGGCGATGGCTCGCTGTATGTCTGGCCGACTGCGGACGATGTCAGTGATATGCTTAACATGACCGTCGAGCGCAAAATCGAAGATTTCGATGCCGCTACCGATAACCCTGACGTACCTACCGAATGGTTTAAGGCGCTCAGTTGGGGGCTGGCTTCCGATATTTGTGCGAAATATGGTTTACCTGTTCAAGAACGAGCGTACCTAAAAACGCTTGCGGACGAGCATAAACTGAACCTCATGTATTGGGACAACGAAGACGAACCGGTCATGTTCGGCCCGGAGCAGCGATGAAGATACCCTTCGCCACACACTCAGGAGAAACCTTCACCAAATCTGTGTCGGCGGAACGTGTGTTAAACGTCTACGCCGAAGCACAGCCGGGAGGTGCCAAAGAAGTTGTGACCTTGATTGGTACCCCCGGGCTTAAACTGTTCGGGACGGTGGGCAACGGCCCCATCCGTGCCATGCACACCGCTTCGGGCGTGCTGTACGTGGTTAGCGGCAACGACTTGTACAGCGTCGATTCGTCAGGTACCAGCACGCTCATAGGCGCGGTTGGTACCGGCAGCCAGTACCAAATCAACAGTAACCTGGCGACCGCACAGGAACTATTCATACGCTCTGATACGGACGGGTATACATACGACGGAACCACGCTGGCAAAGATCACAGACGCGCACTTTCCCGGGGCTGAATGGGTGACCTACCTAGACGGCTATTTCATTTACGGAGATCCATCGGCGAACGGGCGTTTTGGCATATCTGCGTTGTTAGACGCGGATAGTTACGACGCTCTGGACTTCGCTACCGCGAGCGCAGAGAACGACGATTTGGTTACTGGCATCGCGGATCACTTGGAATTGTGGCTCTTTGGCGAGCGCTCAATCGAGGTCTGGTACAACTCGGGTAACGCCGACTTCCCTTTTGAGCGCTCTGTACAGGCTTTTGTCGAACGCGGATGCCTAGCTAAAATGAGCGTCGTCAAGGATGATAACACCATCTTCTGGTTGGGTGACGACATGGTTGTCTACCGATCACAGCAATACACCCCGCAGCGCATATCCACCCACGCCATCGAGTATAAAATACGTAGTTATTCTGAGCCGCAAAACGCGACCGGGTATACGTATACCCAGAACGGGCACAAGTTTTACGCCTTGAACTTTACAGAAGCAACATGGGTGTACGACATGTCTACGCAGCTGTGGCACGAACGGCAGAGCGGTGACTTTCAGCGGTGGCGGATAAGTACAGTAGAAGTGGCGTACAACAAAAACATAGGGGGCGATTTTCTCAGCGGCAAGCTGTACGAACTCGACCCTGATACGTACGACGAAGACGGCGCCAGTATTTTACGTCTCGCTATTTCTCCGACGTTGCACGCGGAAGGAAATAGAGCTGTCATGCCTCGTTTATGGCTCGATTTCGAGACAGGAGTGGGTCTGAGTACCGGACAAGGGTCTGACCCGCAGGTCATGCTCCAGTGGTCCGACGACGGCGGTAAGACGTTCTCCAACGAACACTGGCGCACGTTGGGGGCACGCGGAGCCTCTGATGCGCGGGTGCATTGGCGGCGGCTGGGCCAGATGAAAGACAAAGGCCGCATTTTCAAACTGACCATGAGCGACCCGGTGAAATTTGCCTTGGTGGGCGCGTCGGCTGACATACAACCGGGGGCTTTCTGATGCCTAATCTACGCCTCGCCCCAGCAGCTTTTCGTGGAGATCGCGGAATCGTTCGTTGGCTCAACGAGCTTGAAGACCGGATCAACGACGCTATCGCCGAGTTGACGGACCTGGCGGTAGACCCATGGGTAAAGATAGACGAGCAGACCGCCGCGTCGTCCGAAACGCTGGACTTCGTATCCGGTATCTCGTCTACCTACCTAAAATACATGCTCGTGCTCTCTGGTGTTCGCCCCGATACGCCTGGCGAACATCTCCAACTACTCGTGTCAGAAGACACCGGAACAGTGTGGCGAGACGGCGCGGCCGATTATATGTACAATGTTACCCAGAAAAGAGCGGATACGGCTGGAATTACGAGTGTAGCCAACTCGACAGGAAGCGCACATGTGCGCTGCAGCGGCAGTTTAGGCGAAGATAATGAGGATGCTTTAGGCGGCGAGATTAACTTTTACACCCCCTCTGCCAGCATAAATCATCACTTCGCCGGCGAATTGGCTCACATGGACGAAATCGACATCGGTGTGCTAAGTGAATTTCACGGTACGTACGTAGGCACGACGAACGCGGTTGACGGAGTGCAGTTAAAAATGAGCAGTGGTAAGTTAGCTGCTGGAACAGTCACACTTTATGGATTGAGCGCATAATGGTAGTTGGTGGTTTTTTACGCCCTGTAAAGGGCAATCCCCTCGGCGCAGAATTCGCACCGCAGTCGATGACGGTTGACCCCGAGTATATCGCATGGCTTCAAAAGGAGGGCGCGAGCCCTGCTGAGATCGAGCGTTTGCAGGCCACGACCAGCTCGGGGACTGAGTTCGACCCCCTGACAGGCCGCCCCTGGGGCGTGGGTGAGCTCACAGGCGAGGGAGAGTACTCTGTGGGGTACTGGAAACCTGTGGGCGATAGACGTCTCTCAGGGCAACCTGAAGGCTATCGGCCTCCGGGCGGTGACTACTCATACGACAGCCTCGCCGGGTTTGCTGGCGGGATCAACCCTATCACAGGTCAGCCGATCTCTGGCGGCGGTCCCGGCTATGCGTACGACACCCCCTTCAACGAATTTGACCGCAACGGCAACCCCAATCTCCAATACTACGGTGAGGGAGGGCAGCAAGCGTACATGGCGCTATCGCCTGACGAAAAACGCGCCTTGGCGGTTCAGGGCGCACAACGCGCCGCGCAGATCGCCAATGATAAATGGATTGCGAATAAAAAAGAAGGCGGTCCGCTCTCTGATTTTCTGACAATCGCGCGCGTGGCGGCGGGTACAGCACTGGCTGGTTTCCTCGCGACGCCTAACGCGATGACGGATTTCCTGACGGAGCACTTTCCTACTCAAGCACAGTGGGTATCCGATAACCTGCCTGACGCCATTAATCCGTTCTCGAACGACACGATCACCAATTTCGATAACTGGCAAGCGCAGATGGACGCACGACCGGGTATTCTTGCTGGTCTGGATACCGCCGCACCGGGACTGGGTGGCATTGCGGGCGGTGTCGGAGCAGGAGGTTTTACGCCGGCCGCGGCCGGTTTTGGCGGTCTTACAGGGAACGCAGCGCCGGTAACCGCTGCGTCTACAGCGCCTTTGGGCACTCAAGCTGCAGGAGCCGCCACCGCCGGTGGAAGTAACCCGGTACTGCTTGATAACGGTACGTGGGCGAACACGCCTGCGGGCGCCGGAGGTGCCGGAGCGGCAGGCGGCACAGGTGCAGCGGGCGGGCTGGACGTGTCTCAAGCGGGTTTTGACGCCGCCGTCAACACCGCAGATGTCGCTGGGGGGAGCGCGGCGGCCGCCGGAGGCGTAACAGCAACAGGCGCTGCGGCGGGAGGCGCGGGGCTTCTCGCGGGGGGCAACGCGGCCAAGATTGCCCAAGCAGCTACCGCTACCACAGGAGCGGCGGCGGGCTCGAAAGCCTGGACGGACTGGATCGATACCGCTATCGGCATCGTAGGTGCGGGCGGCACGATTGCTTCCTCCATTCTCGGCGCGAGCGCGGCGAAAAAAGCAGCGTCGGCAGAGCAGCGCGCGGCAGAGGCCGCACTGGCTTTGCAGAAAGAACAATATGACCAAACCCGCGAAGATCTGCGGCCGTGGCGCGAAGAAGGAACTGCAGCCGTTCGTGAAATGGGTGAACTTACCCGGGGCAACTTCAGCAGCTTTGAAGAATCGCCTGGGTATAACTTCCGGCTCAATGAGGGCATAAAAGCGCAGGACCGAAGCGCGGCTGCCCGGGGGCTTCTGCTTTCGGGGCGACAGATCAAAGAAACCGAGCGATTTGCGCAGGGCACAGCGTCCAACGAGTACGGTAATTACTGGAACCGCCTGTCTACGCTGGCGGGCACTGGGCAGACAGCGACCACGAATACGTCGGCCGCCGGGCAGAATTACGCGAACCAGGGCGGGATAAATATCAATAGGGCCGGCGACGCGCGCGCATCGGGCTTTGTTGGATCGAATAACGCTTACGTGCATGGCGCAAATCAGCTATTAAACACCGCCGCATACAGAAGGTAGAGATATGCCGGGTAACGCATACAGAGTAGAAGGCCTTAGATTCGGAGATTCGTTAGGCTTGCGTGAGCAGGTGCTCAAAGACCGGGCGACGAGTGCGCGCGCGGACCGGAACCTGGCGCTTAGAGAAGGCGAGCTCCGGTACGATCGTCAGCAGGATTCGATTGCGAACCAGCTAGCTCAGGATAAGTACCTGCTGGACGTGGAAAAGAACGAAGGCGTAAAAAGAGAACGTGTCCTCAAGATGGCGAACCTTACGTCTCAGATCGAAAAGCTCTCGATAAATATGCCGTACGAGCGGCTGAGAGGCGAGGCAGCTAAAGTTGCCCCCATCGTAGCGAGTTTAGAGGCCCAGCAGGCGTCAGGCGGGCCGTTGACACCCGAACAGCAGGAAAATCTCGACGCAGGAATAGCGACGCTGACAGCCTTTGACCGGATCATGAGTGCGGGGGACAAGCCCGCTAAAGACACCGCCCTTCAGAAGAACGCAAAATGGTACGCGGAAACCATGGGGGTGGATATTGAAGACGCCGTGACTACGTTAACCGCGTCTAAAGAAATGAGCCGTGATGCTTTCCGAAGTAAAGTGTACATGTACCTCATAGGCAAACACCGCACGCCTGCGGATGCGGAGAAAGCGGCTAACGAAGCTGCAGCGCGAATGTACGGTAATCGCAACCGTCCGCCTCCCGCGGTTGTGCCTCCGGAAGTAATAACTGAAGAGCTGTCTGCCCCGGACCAAGCAGGAGAATTAATACCTATAGAAGGCGCGGCGTCTGAAACACTTCCGTCAGCGGTCGAACCCGCGCCTGCGCCCGCTCCCGCTCCCGCTCCCGCTCCCGCGCCTGCGCCTGCGCCCTCGCCTTTAAACCAAGAGGGGCCGCTTCTACCTATTGAAGGAGGAGAGACACCCGCATCAGCAGGCGCCCCCTCCGTTGTGGAACCCGCACCGGCGCTTACTAACTTAGCCGGGAAGCAGATTCCTTTGCGCGGTGGCGTTACGCCTAAATCAGCAGGCGAGCTTTCTGTTGTATACCCTGCGCCGCCCAACGTGAAGCAAGTAAGTGGGCGGGTGCCCCTGCCTAATGACGCACCGACAGTAGCTCCTACGCCTATGACAGACGAACAACGAGTAGACGTTTCCCGCATGGATAAAGGAACTGTGTACGAAATTAACGGGCGAAAATATAAGTACGTAGGGCAGGGCTTGTTTGAGGAGGCAGACTAGCTCGTGTTAACGCTGGAAGAGATAGAGGCTAGAGACGCGCCGGGCGATGAAACGGTCCCTGCCCCGGTATCTACGCGTCCTCGTTATGTATCTCTCGATGAAATCGAAGCGCGCTCTGCGCCCTCTCATAATCTAAACACGTTTACGCTAGACGAGATCGAAGCTCTAGCGCCTCCGCCAACTCGTATGCACGATGTGACAGAACAGCAGCAGTTGATGTTGGATGCAGCCGCGCAGGAGACATCGCGCCCGTTGCGGCCGTATAAACGATTAGACGCCGCGTCTGAAACCGGGCTAAGGGATAAAAACCCCGTCGAACGCACATTAGATCGTTTTGGCCGGACTCCTGCATCTATACGAAACTTACCTGGCCCGCCACCGCTCAGGCGAGCCATAGGTAAGTTCGGCACTACCAACGGCGTAGAAATTGGCGTGGCCGATTTTACTCCTTTTGTCAGTATGCTGCTGGCGATAGACGACGTAAAAAGAGACGAGGCATACAAGGCCGCCGGGTTGGACGTGTCTGATTTTCAAAGTTACAGCAATAAATTCGCGGTAGGCGCGGGGGCCCTGACTTTGGGCGTGGGTGCTGGGTTCGTAAAAGCCAGCGCCAAAGGCGGAAAAATGATCTCAGGGGGCGTAGCTAAAATATACCGAGATAACGCGCAGCAGTTCACAAACAGATTCTACGACACGTTCGGGTACAAATTAGCCCCCCTCGGCAAAGTACCTGAAAAAGATGAGTACCTTTCCCTTCGATATCGAACGCTTGGAAAAATAAGTGCCATTGATGACGTGACCAAACACGTAGCTAGAGTGTTTAACAACGCCTCTGAAGCGGATCAAAAAGCAGCCTACGAATTTCTAACGACCAAAGACGCCTTACCGGCTGGCATAGAGTCTCGTAAAGTTCGTGTAGCTGCATGGCAGACAAAACAAACAATAGATAAAATAGGGCGCGAACTCGTTAAAAGAGGCAAGCTGTCGGAAGAAGTGTATGAAGCGAATCGAGGAAGCTACTTGCCTCGGGTGTACCTAAAACACTTGCTTGAGCGGGGAGACGGCGCGCAGGGAACAGCGGGTAAAAAGCTGTCAGACCAAGGGTATCTACGGTCGCGGAAATACATACCCGAAGACGTGAGACGTATAATACTCGGCGAAATTACCGACCCAGGGTATGTTGCTTCCAAGGGCATAGCTGTACCGTCACATGATTTAGTGATGGATACCTTCTTACAGAAGATATCAAAAAAACCGGAGTGGGTGAACCCCACCACTGTCGTGGAGTGGAACGGCCGCAACGTGTCTACTCGGTGGATGTATGATGAATCCACGCGGCTCAAAGCTCAAGCCTCGTATATGGACGAAGCAGAACAGGCAGATGTCCTGTTGCTAGCCGACGAAATGGACGAGTTGATTAAACAGGCTGAAGCACCACTAGAGAAGGTAGCACGCGGCGAAGCGGCCATTGATGTGCCGCACATAGACTACAAAATTATCCCCGATAACCCCCGGTACGGCGCGTTGCGGGGAATGGAAGTAAGAAAAGAGATAGCCAACGACATCGAGGGCGCGGTCGGGTTTGTTACAGACGCAGACTCGCTTGTAGGAAAAATATACCATAAATCAGTGCGCGCTAACCAATTGTGGAAGCTGTCCAAAGTGGCGTTAAACCCGCCTACCCAGGTACGCAACTTTATATCGAACGCTATTCTGATGAACTTGGGGGGCGTACCTTTACACGCGGTGCCTAAAAATGTTTACGGAGCTATCAGGGACATGCAAACAGGAGGGAACGCATGGAAAGTCGCGCAGAAATACGGCGTGACATCAACGACATTCAGCCACAACGAATTGTACCGCGTCGAAGAAGACATGCTACAGATGCTTAATAAATCCAAAAGCCCGCTGGACACGGTGAAGTATATGGCGGGGAGCGTAGGTAACAAAGCAGGAGAAATTTACCAGCTATCTGAATCGGTGTTTAAAACGGCCATGATTCGCCATCTTCTTAGCAAGGGGGTGGGCGAAGAGAAAGCCGCACTGGAAGCGCATAAAGCTCTGTTCGATTATTCGCTTATCCCCGACGCGGTGAGAAAGGCTCGAAGTGCTCCGTTAGGCAGCCCCTTCATAACTTTCATGTACAAGTCTACCGGGCAGATGGCAGAAATTGCGGTTAAGCACCCCGAGCGGTATCTGCCGTACATGGTGATGAATACTGCTATGGCTAAGATGATCGAAGAACAGTACGATGTTACTCAAAAGGACGTTGACGCTCTGCGTAAAGCCTTGCCCCAGTGGACACACAACAAGAGCAGTATGTACGCTCTCCCGGTGCTAGACGAAGACAGGCGCATACAGTTTGTGGATCTCGGCTACATCATGCCGTGGGGGCAGCTCGCTGAAGCAATAGGGACGGTGGCTGACGGCGATATACGAGGCCTTTTGAAAGATACCGGGTTTTTTGGGGGCCCAATCCCCCAAGTACTCAGTGCGATCCAAACAAATATAGACCCTTATACAGAGCGACCGATAGCCAATAAAGCAGACCCCCCTGCAGTGCAGATGGCGGATATCACTAGATATATGTGGCGCATGGCCGCGCCAACTTGGCTTACTGATATAGGGTTAGCGGGAAAGCTATACGATCACTATCGAAGCGACGTAAATCGTTACGGCGACCCGTCTCCCACGCTGACACAAGCTGCATTAAGAGGTGTAGGTATTAACATATACCCCGTAGAGCCCCACCAGACACGTTCTCTTAACATAACAAAAAAAGAACGCGAGATAGCAGATGTGATGTCGCGCTTAGATTGGAAGCTGCGTGATCAAACGCTAGACGAAGATGCGCGCGAAGCTGTGAGGGTGCAATACATGGAACACTACGATAAACTGGTGTCCAGTTTTCAGGAATATTTAGACAAATCAGAAGTACACGAAAACTTTAGCCCGCCGGAAGGTGAATAATGACTAATCTATTTCACATGCCCATCGCCACGGCCCTTGATAGCTCAGGCGCGGCCGCCGCGAATGCCAAGCTGTACTTCTACGCAGACGGGACCAGCACCGCGTTGGACACCTATTCGGATTCGCAGCTCACCACGTCAAATACCAACCCTGTCATAGCCGACAGCTCCGGCCGGTTCGGTAAGATCTACCTGAAGAACGACCAGCAGTACAAGGTCGTGCTTAAGGACAGTTCCGACAGCGAGCTGTGGTCGGTAGACGATGTCTCTGGCGCCGACGCGGGTACCTACGCGGCCGACACGGGTGCCGCCGACGCCTACGTGATCACGCTCGACCCGCCACCGTCTTCGTACTTTGAAGGCATGGAAATCAACACTAAGATCACCAATACCAGCACTGGTGCGTCCACGATCAACGTGAACGGTCTCGGCGCGAAAACGATCCAGCAGCTCGGGGCCGCGACAGTCACGGGCAGCCTAACTGCGGGCGACATGGTGAAATTGATTTACACCGGCACGCTGTTCGAGATCATCTCACCGAGCCGCACACTTACCGTTTCTGACAACTCCATTTCGAGTGACAAAATCCAGGGCGGTGCGCTAGAGGCCGCGTCGGGTTTCTTTGGCGGCACCGGCACGCCAGACGGCACTTTGCACGTCCATACGGCAACCGCTGGGGCGGTTACGGCTAGTACGGCAGCCGACGACCTAGTGGTCGAAAATAGCGCCGCAGGTGGTATGACCTTCCTCACACCAAACTCTGTTGCGGTAAAGATCGCATTCGGCGACCCGGAAGACAACGACGTCGGCCAAATCACCTATGATCATTCGGATAACTCGATGGCGTTCGTGGTGAACGCGGCGGCGGCTATGCAGATCAATAACGACGGCAATGTTAACCTAGGTGTGCCCGCCACGCCCGTGAATACGAGCTGGGCGGCAGAGTGGAACGTACAACAACTAGGCGACTACGCTACGCTGGCGGGGTGGAACACTGGCCCCACGTTCGACATCGGCACCAACTTTTATAACACTGGGACGAGTACGTACAAGTTTGCCACGACGGACCAGATGGGCGTCTTAACGATGTCCAATGGTAACTTCATATTCCAGTCTTCCGCGAGCGGGTCAGCAAACACGACCGCCACGCTAGGCACCGACTTCAGAATTGACCAGGGCGGCGCAGTCTACATAAATGACACAGCTAACGCCAACTTAACAACTGGGCTGACGATTAACCAGGGCGCGAACGACGATGAAATTCTGGCGCTCAAGTCGAGTGATGTGGCGCACGGTATCACAGACGCAGCAGAAACGGATACGTATGCGTCTATAAAGAAAGACTCGAACCCGTACGGCGGAGTAAGACTGTCGGGGGTCTCAGAGTCGATATGTGGTGCTAACGTAGTCGGGTACGGCGCAACAGCCACCACGTCGAAGTCTAACTCTTCCAGCGCATTCATTCGCCTGACCGGGTATGAGACCAGCGGAACGGGCGTAACGAGCGCGACCGCAGATGCGAACATATTATGTATCCGCAGTTTCGTAGGTGGGGCTAACCGGACCCTGGTCCTTGTTGACGAAGACGGCGACATTCACGTAGACGGATCGACGACGCTGACTGCCATTGTGGACGACTACGATGACGTAGCACTCTTAACCGCGCTGCGCCACCTTACTGTCGGCGACAGAGAGGTCGCTAAGACGTATCTCGGAGAGTTCGTTGAGCGGCACGCGCAAGTGTTACACGACGTGGGCGTCATAACGCTTAATGACGACGGATCGCTATTTATAAGCATGAAGGGCATGTGGGGGCTACTCGCGGATGCCATCAGGCAGCGCGCAGATGTGCAAAAAGCAACGACCCGCGCGCTCGCCAAGACCGTCCCGGGATTCCAAGAGGCGCTAGAGAAGGAATTTGAAGCTGCCTCCTTGCCCGTTCTGTCATGACAGAGCCCACCACAAACGAGGTAATAAACCATTTAGTTGACATGAAGGGCGACCTCGGTAAAATGCAAGGCGTTCTGGAAACAGTCGCAACCGCGCATAACGAGCGTTTGGAAAATGTGGAGAACGATGTCGGGAGTCTTAAGCGGTGGCGAACATATGTGGTGGGGATAGGAACTACAATCGCCGCACTTTTCGGAATATCCTCGGAACTATAGTGAGGTCATCGTGTGGCAAACCACAAAACGTCAGTCGAACAAATGCAGGCGGCATTAGATGCCCATGATACGTTCGGCCACCAGACGGCAGCCGCCGAATTTCTAGGTCTGCCCAGGACAACATTTTTATCCCACCTCGATAAAGCCCGAAACGCCGGGCTATCCCCAGGGAACCAACAGTTTGAAGCCCCCGAGCTTCCGTCGCTTGACCCGGACATAAACGAACTACTGAGCCGCCGCAAAGCGGAGTGGGACCGGCAGGACAGCGCGCACAACGCGCGCAAGTTAATCGACATCAAAGTGAAGATCGATGGCCCGTACGGAATCGCGCATTTCGGCGATCCACACGTCGATGATCCCGGCACTAACATCGCCCTACTAGAAGCGGACGCCACCACTGTCAGAGAGACGAACGGCATGTTTGGTGGGTGTGTTGGCGACCTTCAAAACAACTGGGTGGGACGACTCGCCAGACTTTACGGCGAACAATCCACGTCCCATCAGGAAGCCTGGAAGCTTACCGAGTGGTTCGTGAACTCCGTGAGCTGGCTTTATCTGACGGCCGGCAATCACGACCTCTGGTCCGGTGCCGGCGATCCGCTGAAGTGGATGATGCGCACACACAAGGGGGTCTACGACGATTACGGCTGTAGGCTTAACCTGAAATCGCCCAACGGCAAACAAATTAGAGTAAATGCTCGACACGACTTTCGCGGTCATTCCATGTGGAACCCTAACCACGGCGCGATGAAAGCGATCCAGCTAGGCTGGCGGGACCATGTCCTGACCTGTGGGCACAAACATGTATCCGCGTATGGTATACTGAAGTGCCCCGCGACAGGGCTCGTATCTCACGCCATCCGCGTAGCGGGGTATAAAATTCACGACCGATTTGGTAAAGAGCTAGGGCTTCCAGATGGCAACTTCGGGCCCAGTGCTGTGACGATCATCAACCCTGAAAAAGAAGACACCGACGCGGGGCTGATCACGACCTTTTTCGACGTCCAGGCTGGCGCGGATTACCTAAACTACCTGCGCAAGGATTTGTAATATACCGGTGAATCAGTGTAACCTGAGCCGCCAAAATTAAAACGGAGAAAATCAGTATGGAATTCATCGCTGAAATTCTGTCTCATATCCCTACTTGGGCTGTGGCTCTTATGGCTGTCTTTACAGCCGCTAAGAGCATCACTGTCCTCACGCCTACGACGACTGATGATAAAGTTGTCAACATCGGATTGAAGGTTTTGAACCTCCTCGCCCTTAATATCGGCAGAGATAAGAACGCAGACGCTAAATGATGTGGGCTGCTATTAGCAACTTTGTCCTGAAGGCCCTGGGTGCCCTCACAGCGTACTTTATAGCGCTCCGAGGGGGCAAGACTGCGCAGAGGCTTAAAGACGCCGAGAAGGGCTTAAAACAAGCAGGAGAGGCGCATGAGATTGATGAAACTATTGCTCGTATGTCTGACGCTGAGTTGGACAAGCGGCTGCGCGAATCTGGCGAGTACTGAGTGTGCGTGGGTAACCAAATATGTGCGACAGGATTCGGACATCCTGTCCCGCCCCACAAAGCAATGGCTGGTGGGGCACAACATGAAGGTTGAGAAATTTTGTAGGTGACCGAGATACGCATTACTGGGATCAAGAATGACACCTATGACACTTCACCTACTTATCGACGCTAGCCCCGAGTAGCGTCCTATATAGGATCGGGTGTCATTAGTGTCATTGGGCATCGGTCGTGTTTACGTCGTAAGAAGTGGAACTCCCATCGAGGATAGCGGGAGCCCACGGCGCAGCAGCATAAGAACCATCGTTGTATTCCAGCCCACAGGGTTGATCTTTATCGGTCATTGAAAAAGCTAATTTCCGAACTACCCGCAACAGAGCCCTACCCTGGAGCGTATCGCCCGCCTAAATAATTGCTTCGGCCATACTGGCCTTCGTATCGGCAAGACGCTTCCGAGCAATCGAAACATAGTCGGGGTTAAGCTCAATGCCGATACCCTTCCGCTGATCGACGGCGCATGCTTTAAGAGTCGATCCAACGCCAAGGAAGGGATCGAGGACAGTCTGCCCACTCTTGGTGAAATAGCGTACAAGGCGACCAACGTCAGTGAAGGAGAAAGGAGCGGGATGCTGGCGCTCAATCTTCGCGTCCGGATGCCCGGCTCCAAGGCCGCGTTGGTTCCAAACAGAGATAGTCTCAACGATCCATTCTTTTGCAGTTAGCTCGTTAAGTTTGTTGCGAGGATCAATCTTTCGTTCGTCAGAAATTTGAGGCTCTTCCGTAGAGGTTTCCGCTACTTCTTCCTCCTGCAATAGTTTTGAATTTTTCATTGAATTCCTTTCTGGGTCTCTCAAAACGGCGGAAGCTTTAGGCTTCATTTATTCGCCATGCTTTCACTAGATGGGGCAGGCCATATAACGAGATCACGAAAGTTGGTGTTTTTTGGCGTATTGCATGAATAAATTCTGCGCTTCGATGTTCTCGCCGTGCCGCGAAAGTTTCAAGTCGTCCAACGTGTCGCGCACTAAGATCATGTGTTCAATGACCCGCTCATTCTTATTGCCCTGCCGGGCAATCCGCGCGCGGACCTGCTCCAGCAACTCCGACGACCAAGACAGACAGTAGTGGATAATCTGCCCCGCGCTACTCTTTTGCAGGTTAAGCCCGTGACCGGCACTGGCGGGATGGACAGCGAGAAGTTGAGCGTTTCCTTTGTTCCATTCGTCAGTGGCGGAAGTCTCGTTCCACTTACCCCCTTTGTCGCCTGTGAGCACCCGCATGTGGGGGAAGGCGTCGGTCAGCACATCTAAATCTTCCCGGTACCAGTATGTGATCATCGCTTGCTGGCCGCCGAGTCCGGCGACCAAGTCTCTGAGTGCCTCGATCTTGGCCGTGTGCAGATGCTCAAAAACTTCGCCGTCTCTGTACACAAAACCCTGCGCGATCTGATCCAGTTTGCCAGCCGCTACCGCTTGGTTTTCAGCCATCACGAAATCGCCGTCGCACTCGACAACAAGGTCTTTGACCATCTCATCGTACGCTTCCCGAGCCCGTTTGGGCAGGTCAACCCAGTGGTGGACCGGCACAAGCTCTGGCTGCGGGGGCAGCTGATTTGCGTCCACGACGTAGCAGAACCGCGCGATGTCGCCCCATACCTGTTCTTTATGGTCCTCTCGCAACTCCCACCGGAATTGCGTGACCGGATTATCCGGCTTGAAGTGTTCCATGCGCCACGAAAGGAAGTCTTCGTCCCATATGCGGCGGCGGGTCAAAATCCTCGCGGGCTGGAACATATCAGCTTCGCTGCCTGGCATAGGTGTACCGGTCAGGCCCCAACGGATCTTAAAGTCATCGGCCGCTATAGCCAGCTGCCGAGAGCGTTTGCCGGGAGTACCCCACTTACCGTCCATGGTCTTGTAACGGCTCATTTCGTCAATGATAACGATGTCGTACCGTGGATCGTCGGCTGGATAGTTCTTAAGCTCTCTCACCAGCCAGTCAGTACTATCTATGCCGACGATCCACAGGTCCGCTTCGCGCGCCAGCTTCTTTTTGCGCTGTTCCCGCGAACCGGTCACTAACACTAGGTTTAACCCTAGGTGCTCCCATTCTTCAATCTCCCGCGGCCATACTTCCCGAGCCACCCGCTTGGGGGCGAGGATTATGCCGCCCCTGATCGCACCACAGTCGTGAAGCTCCTGCGCGGCCGTCAAGGCGGACACAGTCTTCCCCCCGCCCATGGGCACGATGGCTAGCAGCTCGTCGTGCTCGTAAAGGGCGGTGACGAGGTCTTGCTGGTACGGGTGGAGGTCAGTCTTCCTGAACATGATCTGTCAGTACCCCATCTCTCTGACCCGCGCGCGAACCCGTTTGTCCTTCAAGGCGGATATGACGTTAAGTGCTGCATCTTCCAGCTCGGCCAAGTGAGCCCGGGTTAGGTTATGGATCTGAACGCCGCGACTGCTAAACCGGCCGGTCTGCGGCGCGCCGTTGAACACATACTGTCCCTTGAGCCGCCCACCGTGCGATACGTTCAGGGCTTTCAAGAATTTACCCGGCGTAGCCGACCCGCCATAATGACGTAAGGTCAGCAGCTCGTGTACGCGCTGTAGCTCGTCAGACAACCCCTCGCGCTCTTGTAAGACATCGAGGTACACAAGCACTATTTCCAGCCTGTCACGGCTCAGAGACAGCTTCTCTGGTCGAATTATCGTACCGTCGTCGCCTAACTTAGCCTTCCGCTTGACGAGAGACTGCCTTACAGAAGCGTGATCGCGCAGAATGGGCGCCACGAAGTCAATAATCCGGGCGGGCTGCGTGATCGCCGTGACCTTGCCGCCCGTCAAAGCAATAACCCGTTCGTTCATGCGCGCAAGGTTTTCGTCAACGAGTACAGACACGGCCGCACAGGCATAAGTATCCAGCCCCACGCCCCGGTCGTTGATCGCCTCGCTGGCCCAGTAAACCTCCCATTCTTCCCGAGATAGCGGTAGCGTCACGTTGTACACATCGCGCAGTGCTTCCGAATCACGGATCGCGTAGTCTTCAAACCTGTCCCAATCGTAGGGCCGGTCTGATGGCTGCAGACCGTCCGGGGGCTCGTAAAGGTCGATCAGCTTTTTACCTTCCTCCATCTTCTGCGCCACGTTTAGCCACGTCGATGCGCCCGCCAAAGTGGCCGGGCAACCGGCCGCGACGGCCTGTGCCATGACGTCGATGGTCATATCAATGCGAAGGGGCGGGAAATCGCTTTGTGGACCGTTCCACACGCCCCGGTCGAACGCCATATTCCAGGCGGCGAAGTAAGCTTCGCCGCGCTCTGCGCGCTCGTAAAATCTTTTAAGCCTGTCTGGCGCGTCGTGCTCCCACGACAGCCGCCCATCGAAACCGTGACGTAAAGACGCAATTTCGATGGGGGCGTTGCCGACGGCCCAAGACCAGATGGTAGCGAAACAGTTGTCAAAATAACGGTGACCGCCCGCCTTGATCACGTTAGGGCAAGTCGTGCCCGCGACTCGGCGCGTTTCGCTATCCATGAAGCAGATTTGGTCGATGGATTGTACGAGGTCGGTCATGTTTTCCTTATTTAAAAAGACCCCGGCGGCAGGCGGGGAGGATTCTGCCGCCGGGGGTGACAAAGAGAACCGAGGGCTAGGCCGCCGGGCGACGACGCTTCCGTGTGGGAGCGGGAGCGGCGTCTTTTTTAACCTCTTCGTCAGCAACAGGAGCTTCGATCTCTTCTGGAGCGTCGTCCAGACTGGTGGTCCCTAAAGGCAACCACCGATCATACACAAACGTCGGGGTGTAAATCTTCCCATACTGCGTGTGGTCATAAGACTCCGACACCAACTTCACCACGGCCACTGGTAGGCCCTTGGCGATGTTGCGGTCTAACTCCTCAAGGTACTCTGAACCGAGCCTTGTGCCACCCACAGACGACGTCTGCCATAAGACCTCAGTACCCTGGTCTTCACCAAATACGCACTTAAGACGCATTTCGATCACAGGGGCCCACGGCCAATTCTTCCCGGTGTCTTTGTCCGTCCGGGTAGGCATGTCGTCCAGCGTCAACGCTTCTTCATCGAGCGCCACGGTCATTACACCGAGGTTCTCATTTTTACGCTTAGCCTCTTTAGGGTAGTTCGTCCAGCACACAAAGCCGTACCGGTAAGACAGTGGGTCGATGGCCCAAAGTGAGCCGTCTTGTACCTCTTCGTTTTTGGCACCAAACACCCAAAAACCATCCTTACCCATTTTCAGATAAGGCACCGGTCCACCCACATTCGGCATGGACCGCTTGGTGTTGCGCACCGCAACCTGCAGTTTCGCAAGCGCTTCGTCTTGTTCAGCTATTTCATTCGCCATTTTGCTAATATCCTTTTGCCATTAGCTAGTTTCAAAACCCCGGGGTTCATAACGCCCGCCCCGGGAACCGGGCTAATCTTGCTCCAAATCGTGCAAAGCCACACCGATCTTCTCGACACGCTCTTCGTGCGTCACAATTGCCGGCCGGGGATCGTCGTCGGGTACCAGCACCGGCTTACCGGGCAGCCGCTGTGTTACGCCATCGCGCAGCTCTTTACCCAGCTTCTTAAGTGCCTTTTTAGCCTGCGTGGGGCTGGCGTTTTTCCATGGCTGGCGTCGCACGTCCAGCCCGAGGCCAAGGCGCGCCAGCATGCGATCAATAGCTTTAGGATCGTCGTTAACCCACGAAGTATTTGCCTGCTTTTGCACAAGTTTCATTCCCGTCGGCGGTCGGCCTGCTTCGGCCTCTTGCATCATCAGCTGCCGCACGGCTTTGGCCCACGCCTCAACGATGTCTGCCTGCCGCGCCCATTCGGCCAAATCTTCAGGCGTAAAATTCTCGACCACCGGGTCCGCTTTTTTAGCAACCAGCGCGTTCAGCTTCTGCCCCACGTCTTTATATTGAGGGCAAACCGGCTTGGCTGTACAGAACCGGCAATGTTCGCCGCGCGCGTAGCTGGGGCTGTCCCCAATCGCTTCTTCATACGCGGCGATCAAATCGGTCTGGAACTGCTTGAGCCGCGCCCCGTTGGTCACCCACCGGGACGGTTCTTCCGCAATACGCGGCTGTACAATAATAATCTCGACTGGTTGGTCATCGGGAAAGCCATCGGTCTTCGTCGTCACCGCGCCCAGCGCGTAAAACATTCCCTGCGCGCTCTCGTGCGCGCTTACGGTTACGCCGCGTCCAAACTTCCAATCTAGAATAGCCACGCCGTGTTCAGCGGATAGGGTGAGGTCGGCCGTTCCGAAAGCTTTCGGTATACCGGGGAACTTGACCTTCTGCTCAAGCACAAATTCCACTTCGCCCGACTTTTCGACGTATTCATCGTAGACTTCATCGAACATACTGAGAGCGGGGTCAATGCAAGTGTCAATGTGCTCCGCGGTCAAGGTGATACCGTCAAACACGCGGCCAATCATGGACGACGTGTCGCTCGTGAACGGCAAGCGGCCGTCTTGTAGCGCAAACTCGACCGCGGAGTGCAGAGCTGTGCCCTCGCGGCTGTAATCACTGTCGGGCGACCTCGGCATGCTCGCGCAAAGCTTCATGCTGGCCGGGCACGCGAGAACGCGCGCGGCGCTCGATCCGCCGATTGTCGTGGAGTGGGGCATAACATTCATTTCTCGTTCGCCTCCGGTATGCCCGACAAAATCAGTGCCTCAACGACCTCCGAAATTGTCATGCCAAGTTCATTCGCCACGTCCGACAGCCGCAGGTGTGCCTCTTCCGAGGTGGTATATTTACGACGCTTGTATACGTTGTACGGCTGTTGCTTTTCTCTAGATAGTGCTTTTAAGGCTAGCATAGCCTGATTATTTTCCAATTCGTTCCATCCTCTCGGTGTCACCGAAGTAACGATACCGCGAACAACGCGGTGAACGTCTTGCGCGCGGAAAGCAGTAATTAAACGTCGGGGGTCCACTGCCATCACATTAGCAACTCGTCTAGCCAACGCACGGTCGCTGTCACAAACATACCTATTAAAAATCCAACAATGGCTACATATGCTGCCGCGCATATGAAGTAAGCTAGCTTGAAATGCCGGGGGGCCATGACATCACCTGTTGACTTTTCGTTGCGATGGGCTCATTTTGGGCCCACGCTTTTCGCAAGTCAAGGGTAAATTACATGGATGTACGAAGAGACAAAAATGGCGATTTACTTGCTCACTGTAGGAAGGCTCCATGGCGAAAAAAATACTCGAAAAACAAATCGAAGCTTATTTTGTGGATCAGGTCGAGACAAAGCTCGGCGGTGAAGCGTTGAAGCTTGAGGTTAAGGGCCGACGCGGTTGGCCCGACCGGCTTGTCATACTGCCGCAAGGTGAGATTTATTTTGTCGAGCTGAAAACCATGCACGGGCGTCTCAGCCGCGCGCAGGAGTTAAGAGCGATAAGGCTGCAAGATTTGCAGCACAGGGTCGAACACATGTGGACTATCGAAGCAGTGGATAACTGGATCAACTATATGGTCAAGCATTTGGAGGAGATATTCATTGATTAACGCTTTAGTCATAGACAAGTTTGAGGCCAAATTCGGGTCTGCTCCCCGCGCATTATCACGGCTGATCCGCCCCATGCTGATCGCCGGCCCGGGCAACACGCTCGTATGGAGTGACTGGAGCGCAATCGAGGCCCGGGTTCTGCCGTGGCTCGCGGGCACGCCGGGGCAACACAGACTAGAGCTATTTGAGAGCTGTGACGCCGACCCCAATCTGCCGGGACTGTACGAAATCGCAGCTGGCGACATTTATGCTGTAGACCCGGCTAAGGTCAGTAAAGAAGAGCGGCAAGTAGGTAAAGTGGCCGAGCTGGCTTTGGGCTTCGGCGGCGGGGTAGGCGCGCTGGCCTCGATGGCTGCCGCGTATGGCTTGAGCCTCGACGCGGCTCTAACAAACCGGGTGGTTGATACCTGGCGCAAGAATAATAAGTGGGCGACAAATTTTTGGTCGCAGCTTGGCGAGGCTTTCCAAAACGCCCGCCGGTCACCTAATTCACAGTTCAAAGCGGGGCGGGTCACCTTTGTATACCGGCCCAAATATTTGTTTGGTACGATGTTTATGTTCCTGCCCTGTGGGCGGGCTCTGACCTACCCCGCGCTAAAAACCGACCGTGTCGTCACCGAGGACGAATATGGCGACGAGCTGGTTGAGTACAAATTGAGATACCAGTCAGGTCACACTCGCACAACTATGTGGCACGGCATACTGGCCGAGAACGTTACGCAGGCCACTGCGGCGTCGTTACTGCGCGACGCGATCCGTCGGTGCGAAAACAATAATATGTGGATCGATCTGGTAGGGCATACGCACGATGAATTGATCGCGGAGTGCCCCGAAGATCGCGCCGATAATGTCAAAGCTGAGTTAACGGCTGAGATGGAATACGTGCCGGATTGGGCCGAAGGGCTGCCGTTAGCGGCTGAAACGACTGAAAACTGGTTTTACTCAAAGGCGGTATAGAATGAAACTCCAAAGCACCTACGCCCTGCTGGACGTTAAAAACGGCCGCGTAGCACTGCGAAAAGCTCTCTTCAAAAGAGATAAAATTTCGGTGGTCATCCACGGTACAATTGACTCCGAATTTGGCTACGACGATGGGGAGTCTCAAGAATTTAATATGACCGTGGCTAAAATAGAAACAACAAAGGAACCCAAACCATGAGAAAGACCGAAAGCGCTACCCAATTCTGCCCAAACTGCGGAGAGAATATCGTTGAAGTTTATGACACGCGGATTGTGCGGGGTGAGCATCAACGCCGTCGGCGGTGCGGCGCGGACGACTGTGGACATACTTGGATCACAGTAGAGATCGAGCGCGCGGAATACGAGACGCTGCTTGCGCTCCAGGCGTCGATGTAAGATAATTACGCCCCCCAATTAGCCTAGTAGAAAGTTAAAAACATGCCTGCATCTGGACAATTTAATTGCGTTGGCTGTGGAGAAACCACGAATATAAACGACGAGTGTATGGTCGGAGGGAAACGATGGTATTGTTTTCAGTGCTGTGAGAAGCACCTCGATGAAGGCGGTGTGTTAAAAGACAAGCTAGACGCCGTAGTGGACAAACACGCCAAAGCCCACCCAGACAAGCCGCGCATGGACCTCATACCGCCCGAAATTATGACGGCAATGGGCACAGTTATGGCTCACGGCGCCAAAAAGTTTGCCGAGCGCGGCTGGGAAGAGGGCGTAGAGTGGGGCATCTATTTTGCCGCGCTGCAACGGCACGTATGGGCGTGGCAAGGCGGCGAGGACATCGACATGGAGAGCGGTCATAGCCACCTGTGGCATGCCGCTTGCTGTTTGGCTATTTTAGTGGCCTACGAGGCCCGTGGCATCGGCACAGACGACCGTGAGGCTTATGAGGTTGAAGACAACCAACTGGAAATGCCTCTGGGCATGCCGCTGTCGGCTGCTGATTTTACGACAGAGACGTTGACCGCGGCTAAAAATGTGCTTGATCTCAGCACTTATATAAATGCAGGGACGGAAACAGACGAAATTGCGGCCGAGATCGCAGACGAGATCGAAGACGGCGGCAATCAAGTATGACCATAAAAAACCCCGGCGGTGTTAGCCGCCGGGGAGAGTGTGTAAGCCGTACTATAGCAGCCCAGGAGGAACCACTGTGTCCGATTCTACGCTAACCGATTTAAGATTACAACTACTCGCTAACGGCTATACGCCCCTTCCCAACACATTTAAGCGCCCTAACTTACCGGGCTGGCAAAAAGTCGAGGTAAATGAGGCCGAAATACGGTCGTGGGAGCGCATGCACGGGGCTCATACTACCGGCATACGCCTTCAAGATGGTCTGATTGCGTTCGACCTCGACATAGACGACGCCAGTACCGTGGATTTGATCGACGCGATTGTGGAGGCTTTCCCCGAGCTAGAACAGGCCGTAGCGCGGACGGGTAGCGGCCAAAAAGAGGCGTGGTTTTTGCGTTGCGACGAGCTCTTCAATCGGATCGCCACGCCGGTCTACCATGACCGGGAGGACGAAGAGAAAGGTGCCATGCTTGAAGTTTTCGGCGGGGGCTCGCCGCGCCAGTTTGGGGCGTTCGGACCTCATTCGGAAAACGTGGATTATGGATGGGTCGAAGGCGAGGTTGATTATACGCCATTAAACGTGCCGCTGGCCAAATTACCTATGATCCCTAAAACCCGGGTTTTCGAGATTGTGGACTTCACGACGCGCTGGCTGGACGTGCAGGGTTTCGAGTTATTGACGCGCGAAGGCGCGGGCGAATCGATGGCAGTTCGCGAGTACGTGCTAAACGACGAGCACCGGTTTGCGTGGAAAGGTGACGAGGACGCTATCCGCTGTCTGGAAGACTTACGCTCTGAGCACACGACTATACCAAACGCTAGTGTTTCAATGTCCTGGCTTGACGGCCCCGTGGCCAAAAACACTGATAGGGGGCTCCTGAGCCTCGATCACCATGGCGGCGTGTGCATTCACGACACCATGACTGGCATAAGCTATCACGAAGAGCGTTTCAAGCCCCTGCCACCTGAGGGCCCCGAGGGCCTCAAGGACGCCATGCTAGCCCTGCGCGACGAGGCCGGGGTACCAGCGCCCGCTATGACCATAACCGTACAGGACAGGGCATCTGAGCTACTGGCGCAGTACGCATATCACGCCGCGTCGCATACAGCGATTGAGATCGACAACGACAATCCTCAAAGCGGCCAAATTCCCTGGGTCGGCTTCAAGACACAAAATACCCGGTGGGCTTGCCGCATGGCGGACGGCGACCGGCCGGCGACGGCCGGAACGCTCGTCAGCCCGGTGGATTTCTGGGCGGCCTCAGAAAACTTGGTCCAGGTCGATCACATGGGCTACAGACCAGATAAGGCGTACCCTCTATATGAAGATGAGCGCGGAAAAATTATTAAAAATTATTTTAAGCGCGCGGCGCATGACCAGCCGGAGGAAGGCAGCTGCGCAGTCTTCCACGACTTCATCGCGGGGCTGCTCCCCGACGCCGACGACCGCGCGTGGGCGATGGATAACATGGCGTACAAAGCGCGGCACCCTGAAACGCCCACCCCCGCCGTCTTGTTGGTGGATGAATTGGGCGGCGTGGGCAAAGGCGTGCTATTCGACATACTTATAAAACTCATGGGCGCGCGCAACGCTGGGCTATTACCACAAGGTGCGGTTTTCGGGGGGTCGAACATGGCGCAGTATAAAGGCGACTGGGCCGCTCGGGTATTACACTGCATCGAAGAACTACCGTCTGTCAGCGAGGCCACCCAAAAAGAGCAGCATAACGTGTATAACAGGCTTAAAGAGCTTGTTGACCCCCGGCCGCGGACAGAAATAATGGCGGTCAAGTATGGGCGTCCCATTGAGGTCCATACTTGCGCGACCTATTGGATGGCGACTAATCACGTCGACGCGATCCCAATTCCAGATAATGACCGGCGCATAGTCGTGCTCAATTGCGGCGCACCGCGCGAGCGCGAGTACTATAAGGGAGTGGCTGAATGGGCGGCGGACCCGGCAAATATCGCGGCTTTGTACCAGTGGTGCTGCGCGCGCGACCTTAGCGCGTTTGACAATACATATGCGCCGAGTACAGAAGCTAAGAACGTAATGATCGAAACAACACGGTACGGTAGCGAGGTGGCGGTCAGGAACTGGATGGAAGACGCGGCCGGCGACACTGGCGGCTTCCCCGATTTTGTGACCGTGCAAATGGTTCTTGCAGACGTTAGAAGCTTAGACCCTATGGCGTTTGTAAGTCAGACGGGCACGCGGCGGGTGACTTCAGCGCTTAGGGCTATAGGCTATCGCGACCCCATGGGGCCAGAAGGCCGGCGGGGGCTACGCATACGGGTGCGCCGGGGCGGGGGTGCCGGCGAACGCGAACACGTACTCCAGCACCAAAGTTCGGGATATGTGGTGGGAGAGACAACTAGCGTGAAGCATATAAAAGAATATGTGGATTCGATAGGCGGGGGCGCGGGCAGCTTGCGGCCGGCGCCCGACCTGGCCGAGATGCGCCGCAAACTAATCGCGCCGGTCGAGTAAAATAGGGGCGCGAGAGAACCGCAGAAAACTGCCGAAAAAATAAAAGGTTGACAGTAAACATTTACCTATGGTATACTGTTCTATCGTCAAAAAAGACGGTACCGCTCTTTGACAATCGAAAAGGAAAAAACATGTTGTACGACATTGTGATACCCCGCGCGTTCTGTACCGACCACATGGAACGCGATCTCGACATACCAACCGACGGCGCGTGGCAATCGCGGGGCTATAAGTGCAGCTTGACCGTTGACCAGTTGGGCGACCTGCTATCGGACGCAACACTGTACAGCGATTGCGGCGGCCCCGGTTGGGACAGCGGAGCCTGCTACCGGGGTCTTGGCATATCAGCCAGGGCGACAGTTAAACGGTGCGAGGAAACGCTGGTAAAAACCGGTCCGCCGGCGGGGCCCGACTTGCCACGTTATGGCTATGATGAGGAAGGGATAAGCTATGTGCAGGACGACTGGGGGAAATACCTCAGAGCTGAACATAGGCGGCTAACCCGCAAGGTGGACGCTGACACGGTGTATTTGAGCTTATCAGATATAGGCCTTTAAACTAAACGCCCCAGGCCTCCGGGCTTGGGGCAACCTAGGAAGGATTAAAACCATGGCTACAGATAAAACCGAATGCCCCGATTGCCAGGGGTGTGGGGAGATAATAGACGACACGATAGAGATGTCTTTTTTCTGCCCTACTTGTGACGGCGCGGGGCAAATCGACGCGCGCGAAGCTAGCAAGATCGAAGCCGACCGCCAGGCCCTTATAGACGAATCGGTTGACGCCGCTAACAACCTGTTTTCGGGGCGCGGATAAATCGTTACCAAAGTGGCCAAGATAGGTGTTTTTGATCATGGACAAAATCAATCTTGGACGGAGAAAAGGCTACGCGCGTAGTGTTCACTACGCGCGTAGTATTGGCTACGGGGGGCGGGGCGCGAAAATCAATCTTGGACAAATCTTGGACAGTATCTTGGACAGTACTTTTACTAGTAATATCAGTAGTATAAATAAGATGTCCAAGTGTCCAAGATATTAGTAACTTATGTTATAAAAGTAAGGGTAATAGTAATTATACATGTAATAGTACCTATACCGAGTATATAGAGAGTTTGAGCAGTATCTTGGACAGATGGACAAGGCGCGAGAATAAGGCGCAAAAACACGGCCGGCAGCGGAGGTTAAAAAGCGCCAGCGGCGCAAAATAAAGCTTGCAAATTACTGGTCAGTGTTTACTGTGGAGATTGCCAATTGTGGCGTAACTTTTTGAGGTAGAAATCATGACAACTACGGTCGAAACGCTAACCCGGGCGACGGTCCCGGATAACAACCCCGGCAAGTATGAATTGAACCCAGAATACACGCTTATGAAAATAGGCGAGCGGCAATGGCTTGTTTGTAATAACACCCACGTTGTGGGCGTAGTGCGCAAGACTTATCTGGCCGGCGGCAGCGGCGCCAATGGCGCCAGTTGGAACGCTATCGCTTACCATGGCGGGCGGGAATTCTTCGCCGGTTATTTCAGCACCCGTAAAGCGGCGCTTGCTGGTATCTACAATGCGCGCATGGTGCTGGATCATGTATAATTGTAATGTGGGCTTAACCCTTAAATCTGGCAACGCTAAAACCGGCCCCATCCCCGCTTCGATTATCGAAAGTTCAACTTGTTTTGAGAAATGTGCTTTTTTTAAGGAATGCTACGCGAAGGCGGGAAGTATCACCCGTTTCGGTCATTGGGCTCGTGTGGATCAGGGGCGCGGTACTCTCGAGTGGAGCGAGTACTGCGACGCGGTGTCTAAGTTTAAACCCGATCAGGTGTGGCGCCACGCCGTAGCTGGCGACTTACCTGGCCCGGGCGGGGATATACTCGCGCGGCCGTTTAAAGCGCTTGTACGCGCCAACAGCGGCCGGCCTAACATTGCTTACACTCATAAAAACATGAAAAAACGCAAGAACAGGGAACTTGTAAGATATGCAAACGCTGAGGGCTTTACTGTTAATTTGTCTGCTAATAATCTTGATCATGCTGATTGGCTGTTTACGCTAAATATCGGGCCCGTTGCCGCGGTTGTGGATACCCTGGCGGACGAAACGCCCAAAAAACAAATCACGGCCGGAGGGTTGAAAGCGATTAAGTGCCCTAATGTTGACGACCCCAGCATTCAGTGTACTGATTGCAAATTGTGCGCGATTGCCGCGCGAGATTTTGTGATTGTTTTTCCTGTACACGGCGCGCGCAAGAAGGGCGCGGCCGAAGCATCAAGAGGTTTCAGTAGATGGTAGCAACTCCGAAAAATATATTAATGGCGCGCTCAAATGCCCGGCGCAGAGCAAAAGGTCTTATACGCATAGCCTTTTGGGTGCCTGTCTCTTTAAAGGAAACACTACGCGCTAAAATTGTAGCCTTAATCTTGAAGGAAACTAGCCATGACGAAAGATAGCTTGCTAATCGCTAGTGCCTTGTGCGCTTTAATCGCACGCGAACTCGAGACTGCTAACATTGCCGCCGTCGCCGGCGACTTAGACACAGTTAACAGCGCGAGTGATGTAGTAGACCGCGCGCGTCACATGTTAGCGGATTATCGCGTTGAACTTATCAGCCTTCGAGCAGCGGCCGCCGCGAAAATTGCCTAACGGCCGCCGCCCTTGATAAACTTGCCCGGGCCCCACGGCCCGGGTATTTTTTTGCTTGCAAGGTGCATGGTAATAGTTTACTTTCTACCTATGTACAACGAAGGAAACCAAAGAATGACTAAAAACAGAAAAGACGTTTACCAAACAGTCACCAATAAAATCATTTTGCAGCTAGAAAAGAGCATCAAAAAAGGATGGTCTAAGCCCTGGGTAGACCGTTTCGGAGGGCGCGGACCCGTTTCCACAATCGGCCGGCGGTATCGGGGCATCAATGTACCCCTGCTTTACGCGGATGATAGCGCCAGCCAGGTATACGGCACATTTAAAGCTTGGAAATCCGTTGGGTGCTCGGTCAAAAAACGCCCAGACGATGTGCCGGCCGGGCTTTGGGGCACTAATGTGGTCGCATGGGTGACCGTCCGGCCGGATGACCCAACTATCCGCCCTTTTATGTTCCCCAAGTTCCACACGGTTTTCCCGGCCGAGAAAGTGACCGGGCCCGTTCAGGATGTTATCGACTCTGCACGCGAGCCGGTCAAATTGCCGGACGGTGTGACTCCCCAAAAGCACGTTGACGCCCTGCTTGCTGATTACATGCAAAAGGGTCCGAGCTTGACGACTGGCCACAATAACCGCGCTTATTATCACCGCGGCAATGATCAAGTGACCATGCCAGCCGCCGAGCAATTCAAAACGACCGAAGGATACTACGCCGTTTTATTGCATGAGATGGCGCATTCTACAGGACATAAAAGCCGGTTAGACCGCCAATTTGGCGCCACGTTCGGCGACGATGCCTATGCCTTTGAGGAATTAATCGCTGAACTATCGGCCGCCATGACTTGCGGCGCTTGCCAAATATCAGGCGAGCCCCGCCCAGATCACGCCGAATATTTGCGATCATGGTTGAAAGTGTTGCGCGAAGACAAAAAAGCGATTTTTAAAGCCGCCAGCGCCGCCCAAAAAGCGGCCGACTTGATCTTGGGAACCAAGTATCAGGCTATCGAAAACCCCGCAAAAGCCGCGTAAAAGGACGCGCCAACCGAGCCCGGGTCCAAGCGGCCCGGGCTTTTTTGTGCCCGCCGGCCGGGCGACTACGCCGGCGCCGATTTGACCGCGGCCGGCCTCGCGTGATATTTTCACCGAATGGAAATTGACGCGCCGCTAAAACCAAAGCTCGAAATGTTCGCCCAAATGGTGGCAAATGGTGGTGATCTTGTGGAAGCATACGCCGAAGCAGGATATAGCCCCAATCGACAAAACGCCCATCGCATGACGAAACGCGACGACGTGAAAGCCCGAATCACTGAGATTCAAGCCAGAAACGCCGTGAGAATAGGCGTTAGCCGCGAAACCATCAGCCGGGAGCTTGAAGACGCCAGGCTTTTAGCCTTAAGCCTTGATCAGCCGGCCGCCGCCGTATCCGCTAGTATGGGAAAAGCCAAGGTTAACGGGCTCTTAACCGAGAAAGTAGAGCACACTGTCACGGCTTTGACTGACCTACTCAAAGAGATAGACGGGCAAACACGTGGCATCGATGCACCGCCCATCATAGACGTTACCCCGGGCAGCTCGGCGCCGCCGGCCGCTAGCCTTAAGCCCCCCGCTTAGAGCTTAAAGCCTGCGCGTATAGCTGCAACATTGCACCTAATATCTAGAAAATTTTCGTCGCCTATCCGTATGCGGCAAAAGGTGCTGGCACCACATGCCGAGCCCGAAGGCTGCCAGCAGCGCCATCGCGAACAAAATGAGGGGGGTGTTCATGCCGCGTCCTCCTGATCGTTATCCGGAAGCATAATCTCTTCCAACTTGCGAAGTGTCGCCGCGTTGGGGCTCCAACCATCGTCCCACATGGACCGCAGTGTATTGGCGTGCAGGCCCGCCTCTGTGGCCAACTTGGCCGGACGCCATTTTCGCTCTGTGGCAAATTCCCGAACCCTGTTGATTAATTCGTCGATTGTGGACATGCCAGGATCATAATCACGTTGCTATGTGGTTTGCAAGTAAATTTCTACATTACGTATGGCGCAGGCTAAAGCTTTCTGGGTCAAGCCGCGCGAATTGCTCGTCGCTCACATATCGAGAAATGGTGACAGGCTTTGCGGGTGGTTGCCCGATCTCGGCGATAGTTTCTTCGACGGCCTCGACCGCGTGCAGGATCGCGTGCTCGACGACCGTGTCCATATCGATCAGCAACTCGGCGGCGTCATCCGGTATGCCCCGCCCACCAGACTCCCAAAACCGGATGGTGCGGTCGGACTTGAGCCCCAACCTGTCAGCCACGTCTTTCGCCGACAAGTTGAGGCTTTCGCGAACGGTTTTAAATTCGGCGGGGGTCACCGTTTATATTTCCACTCAGCTTCCCGGCGCGCTTGGATAAGAAGACTATCGGCAACGGATTTCTTAGTTTCGCCGAATGCGTTGATCGCCCGATTTTTCTTATTCCGCCACTTGATGTACAGGCCCCCGTGCCACTTACCCTTAGACGGTTTGCCGAGGGAAAAGATGACATTCTGCCGCACGGCTTCCTCGCCGCCGTCCAGTAATTCGTCGATGTGGATGGGTGTGTTTTCCATGATATTGCTCCTAAAGCTGGCTGGGCCTTATGCCCTTGCCGCTGGTCTTACAATTTAGCTTGCCAATTCACCGCACATATTTTTTTCAGGTTGCGGATTGTGCCGCTAGTCCCGCAACTGCGAAGCGCAAATTCCTGATAATCCAAATATGTTTTCCCTTGCTCCGCAAAAAACTTGTTCGGGTGCGGAAATTGTTTGATCGTGGGCTTTAATGCTTCCCATTGTTCCATCAATTCCGCATTCTTCCCAAATATGCATAATTTCCACCATTATCTATACAGTCTCATGCTCATCGATTTCGTTCCAATGTACTATGAAATTGCCACAACCGTGATACCGCACAGTTGGCTCGACGTACGCAACCGTGCACCCATCGGCATTAAACACTTTCCAAAACCCGGTGACTACGCGCCATACGTTGGGGCGACCGTCGCGGCATGGTGAGGTGAATCTAATCCGGTCACCAACTTCTATTTCTGTTGTGTAGTTCATGATCTGATTCCCTTTATTGACCGACTTCTTTGTCCACCATTTCAATATATTCGGAAAGAGCGCGATATTTTGCTGCTTCCAATGACCTGTAGCTTCTTGACCGCCAGCCGCGCCCTTGCCTAGGTATTATGTCAATAACATATTCTGTGGCTCTGCCGCGTTCACTTATCGTCAAAATGTCACCAACATGCTCGCCGTCTGAGCTTGTTAACAACAAACCTAACTCGCCTAATTCGTAATTTAGTGATGTCATAATTTCCACCCTTTTCTAAAACCGGGCTCCATTGCCCATGCCGTTGGTCTTACAATTTAGCTTGCCTATTCTTGCAGAAAATTCATCTCCGCGCACGACGGTTGGCGCTGTCGAACTCGTACTGCGCCAAGTCACGCTCATCGTCAATCATATCACCCTGATGCTCAAGGTCGCTGCCCAGATCGCGAAGCTCGCCAACAGCGTCCTCGTACCGGGTGCAATCGTAATTGTTGGCGGTCTCGATCAGCCCGAGCAAAACGCTATGAGCAGCCATGATGGCCTTGTGGGCGGCTTGATCGTTGGTGAGAGATTCGAGACTCAAACTTTCGTCTGTGATACCCATGATTTTTTCTCCGTTTAGCCCATCCTTATGTGGGCCGCAGAGAGAAAAATACACTATTATGTGATTTTAGCAAATAAAAAAACACATAATAGTGTGATTATTTTAAAGCGGCGTCGTCGTCTTCTGGGGGCCAAGGAATTTCTATCGGTGATTGATGTTCGGGCTCGGTGGATTTAGGCCAAAGCCAGGCGCAGGCTGCAGGCCAGGCTGCAGGCCAGGCTGCAGGCCAGGCTGCAGGCCAGGCTGCAGGCAAGACTGCAGGCAAGACTGCAGGCAAGACTGCAGGCAAGACTGCAGGCAAGACTGCAGGCTTGTGTCTGGCCGCCCTTGCCGACCCCCCTTCCCGGGTTTTTAAATGCCGGCGTTCCATCTATATAGGGCC